>AKVG01000013.1_pt1 | contig 38089 bp, 55 predicted proteins | sample 248631 | NCBI WGS metagenome assembly AKVG01 (sample SAMN03295113, study PRJNA81851) | hypersaline lake metagenome | isolation source: aqueous lake water sample, post-0.1 um filtrate containing the viral fraction | place: Australia: Lake Tyrrell in northwestern Victoria
CCTGCGCGCAAGATTGCCAAGGATCGCAAATGTTACGTGAACCTCGGGCAGGGTGTGCTGATCACGTGGCGCGCGTATCACAACGGCGCATATCCCGAAGCGCAGCGCCAACGCCTGCGCGCAGCGATTGGCGCGGGTCGCGTCGTGCGCATTGGTACGTACGGTGACCCCGCCTGTGTTCCAGACCACGTGTGGACGGATCTTTTGCGCGATGCCGCCAGCTGGACAGCGTACACCCACGCAAGCGGGTGGCGTCCAGATCTGGCAATGCAGAGCGCGGACAGCCATGCAGAGGCGCGCGCAGCATGGGCCAAGGGCCATCGCACTTTCCGCGTGCTGCAGAATCTTAGCGAGCTGGACAGCGAAAACGAAATCCTTTGCCCCGCCAGCAAGGAGGCGGGTGCACGCGTGCAATGCGCGGCTTGCCGCCTTTGCGGGGGGACGTCCACCAAGTCACCCAAATCCATCGCAATCCCGATGCATTGAGAGGTAGCACAATGACAACACAGCACGATGAAAGGCACGGCGGCCCCTATGACAGGGGTCGCGCGGACTTCTGGTACGGTCGCCAATGGCGGCCGCACTACTTCACCGGCGGCACGTACCTCTCGCCCGAGATCGAAGGCGCAGAACTGACAGAGGCAGAGATCGAAGCCTACCGCGCAGGGTACGCAGACGCAGAGGCGCAGGGGGATCAAAAGGAATGGGACTAGGGCAGGCGTTTATCATCCTGCTAGGCGCGGCGGCCGTCGACGGTGACCCACTCCCCGCCGACGGCCAAGCCGTTCGCCTCTGGGGCATCGATGCACCCGAGATGGACCGGCGCGCAGGGCGCAGAGCCGCAGAGCACATGCAAGAATTGACGCGGGACGCAGAGCTGACGTGCCGGATCAAGGGCGTCGACGACTATGACAGGGTCGTGGCCCAGTGTTTCAACGCGCAGGGCCTCGATCTCGCATGCCTGATGGTCGAAGCAGGCCACGCGCAGGACTGGCCACGGTTCTCGGGCGGCTACTATCGAGCCTGCGAACCATGAGCAAAGCTCATGACCCAAGCCGCAGGGCATGAGCTGCATGCATCTCAGCCGAGAGCCGCAGGGCGCAGAGCACCACGGACCACGAACCGTGCTCACAGACCAGCCCGAGCCGCAGAGCGCCGTCATCTGGACAAATATACGGTGAAAACAAGGACTTCGGACCTTGGCCCGGGGTGCTTTGCAAGAAGTACGACACCCCGCCATTGGCGTAGCGCCTTGCGTGCCAAGCCTTCTGGTCTTTCGAAGCGTACGGAGCAAGATTTGAGTATGAGGCAAACTCATGTTCAGGCACCTCAAGTATGAGCTGCGCACATGTTAGGCCCTCGGCCTCTGCTTTTTCCCAGAAGTTTGCAGAGTTTGCAAAAAGATGTGGCCGAATTTGCAAAGTTTGCAAAGTCGTTCGCGGCTCAGAGCGCGGGGCTTTCAGCTCGACAAACGCGGATCCGGTGGGCCATTGCAGCTCAAGATCGGGGACACCACCTCCATGTCTGTTCTCAAGACGGGTCGGGTTCATCCCCTTCGTCAATGATTTCCGCATCGATTGCCATAGGTTCGCCTCTGGCCCCTTGCTCATTCAGCACCTCTTCGTATTGGCCCTCAATGATGGCGAAGGCAGACGGATGTTTCTTGCGCAGATCCTCAAGGCGAGCGATCACCTGATCCTTGGTCATGTCCTGCACGGTGTTGATTGTCTCGCGCCGGTCGATGGTCAGACCACCCAGCGAGGCGCGGATCTTTTCAGCGTTGATGGCAGCGGAGTATTGCCCGCCCTCCTCTGCGCCACGGGACAAAGTGTAGAGCCGCTTCAGCATCCCCTCTTTGGTCACGCCGTACTGCATCTCCATGTTCTCGCGCAGCTGCGAGAGATAAGCCACCACCTGCGGGGAATCGGCAGGGTTGAGGAGCTGGTAGGCTTGCTGACCAGCGGAACGCGGGCTGTACCCCGCTTCGATGGCGGCTTGGGTGGCAGAGATATCCCCTTCGACAAAGCGTTCGGCAAACCTGCGCTGGCGCATCGACAGTTTGTGGCCCGTCTCAGCCTCGATCCGCAGCTCTTCGGCGGTCTTGTACGTCAGTTCTTTTGGCTCTGGAGCCTTACGTTTTGGCATGAATCACCCCCAAAATGCGAATGCTTTCACAATAAACCAACAAGCCTCGAAGCTCAAGCCAGTACGAGTTCCGGCAATGTTCTTACAGTGTTCACCTTTTGGCCTTCCCTATAGTCTTTTTTTGGGTAAGTACTTTACTACTTTGAGTTGACAAAAAGTCAAAACCTGCGGATGTGAAGTACTACGTTGGTAAAACCAACAACCTGACTAGGACAGGCAAGTACTACGTTTTTACCGTAGTACCTAAGCCAAGTACTACGGTGCTTTGTAGTACTAAAAAACAGGGTTAAGTCATTGTAAAACAACACAAAAAACAACAAAAAACACGAGGTACTACAGATACTACGCCTCACAGAAAACATAAACACTCACACTCAGAAAAAGGAAAAAACTTTCTATAGGGAAGCAACCGTAGTAGCCCACGGACCAAGGTCCAAGATTCAACCTCAGATAGCAAACCAACCAAGACCCAAGGTCCGAGAAGCTTGACACTACCACCACCAACAACTAACCTACAACCAGTATCAAACAAAAGGAACATGATATGGACACGAAACTGATCCCCGAGAAGCTTGACGAGCTGCACTCTGCCCTTGTGGCCAAGCTGGGTGGCCAGCCGTATATCAGCACGATGATGATGGTTCGCGGTGACTTCTCCGTGGCTCTCTATGACCGCCACGAAGTCAGCACCATCCCGATAAAGCATGTCTCTGCTGTCACACCGGACGAATGTTTTGCCAAGGCGTTTCATTTTGTAGCCAACCTGCCCGACCCTGATTTCAAAGCGCAGCATGACTGGCACAAAAAGCTTCTGGGTGTGATTGACGAGGGCCATGAGCTGGCGCTGAGCGACGAGCTGCTTGACCCGTTGCGCGATGTCTCTCTTGCCATGACCGAGAACCTTCTCGCTGCGCCTGTGGGGGACTGATCAATGCCGACATTCACTGCAACGATAGCCTACAACGTGCCGGTCTACGGCACGGTCAAGGTTATAGCTGAGACACCGGAGCATGCTGCGGAGATCTTGCGTGCTGATGCAGCAGAGGACACGTACGAGTTCTGGGACGAGGTTACGAGGGCTCAGTATGACGATCCTTCTGAGCATCGGATTGTGTCCTTGGAGAATGAGGACACGAGCGTTTGGCTTGACGGACTCGATCTGTACGCCAGCGACCGTCCTTGGGACATCATCTCCGAGCACGAACTTGCTAAGATTTTGGAGGAAGCATAATGACCGTACATTCATCTCACCTCCGCGCCCGTCACATGGCCGACGAGCTGTTGCTGGCGCACTGGAATCTGGCGTCCCGCGATCACCACCGCACCCGTGCCAAGGAGTACCTGATCCAGCTGCTGTCGGGCGGCGAGGGCATGGAGTGCCTGTTGGATCTGATCAGCAACGCAATCACAGACGTGCATGACATCGATGCCACGACCGACGATTACGCTGTCGCGGTGTTCAACGCCTTGGTCAAGGAGGTGGTGCCCTGATGCCCCAGTGCAAGCGCGACGGATGCAGAGAGCAGGCGCAGCCCTACGGCAAGCGTCTGTGCCCTGCCCATGAGGACGAGAGAGCGCGTAGGGCCGCTGCCTACCGCGCCCTGCCCTTGTGTGCCCACTGTGGCACCCAGCACACCCGTTCGACGGGCACCACGGGCGAGGCGGAGTGCATGACGTGCAGGAACGAGCGTGTCGAGGCCGAGATCCAAGGTCATAGGGCCGAGGCTCTACGCCGTGAGCTTGACGCATGCGAGGACGTTGCATCCTTGCGTGCGTTCATCGCCAACTATCTGCTGGAGAAGATCTGATGATCTATTTCTCCATCACCGCAATCTTTCTGTATCTCGGCGCGATGCTCTTGGCGTTCGCTGGCGGGGCGCAGTACCGCGAGGGCGAGGATCCGAACGGCGTCAACCTGCTGTTCGCCTTCGCCGTGTTCATCGTCGCCGCAGCCGTGCAGCTGGGCGCACTTTTCATCTAAGGAAGAACCAATGACCAAGAACCTAGAACCGTGGGTCAAGCTGCTCAGTTCGGTGGCCAGTATCCTCTTCGCTGTAATCGCGGCGGCTGGCATCGACACAACGAACAATCTTTTGTTCGCGATCCTCTTTTACATGTGGGGGCGTGACGGATGACCGAAAGACGATGTGTGAAGTGCGGCGCACCGAAAAGCAATCACCCGTACCGCCATGTGTTCGTTGCCGAGAGCCTGTTTGACGGTGGCCGGATGTCGGAGCTAGAGGCGAGGGTCGAGCGAGCCGAAAAAGAGCGCGACGAGTGGAAGGCGGCGTCCACCAAACACCACCCAAACCCTGCCGACCACCGGTATTGGGAGGGCCGCTACCGCGACGAGGTTGCAGAAAACCGAGAGCTGCAAGCCAAACTCTGCAACGCCGAGACAGAGCTGGCCCGCCTGCGCACCGCGCTCAACAAGATCGCCAAGCATGATCTGCAAGCGATTGCCATTCACGCACTGAAAGGAACAGACTAATGGAATACGAACTTGGAAAGAAGCTCCGCCTGCTGAGGGACGGCCTTACGGTCAAAAAAGGTGCGATTGGCAAGATCGTTAAGATCAGTCCCGTGGACGATCTCCACCCGATAGCTGCGCGGTTTCAAACGGACAGGTGGCACACCCCTATGCATGAGACATACTGGCTTGAGGCAGGTGCGTTTGAGTTGATCGAGGACGAAGACGAGGCACCAGTTGACCTGACCAAGATCACCACGCCATTCGGACTGCTCGACGAGGACACGCAGCAGCGGTTGCAATCTTGGCCGCATGGCTGGGAGGCTTTCAAAAGCGACGGCTGGGTTACAACGCAACCTAAGTGGGCACCGAGTGTCACCTACCGCGCGAAGCCCGCACCAGAGCGCAAGTGTGTTTGGATCAATGTCTACGAAGGTAACGCTGCCAGATCTGCCGTTACTAGGCCGAGCCGAGGCAGCGCGGACTACGCAGCCGCAGCGGATCGCACCGCAGTCTGGCGCATCGAATACAACGAGGACGGCAGCGATCCTGAGATCTTTGTGGAAGACAGCTAACCCATCTCCCGCCGCAGCAGCTCAAGCAGAAGGTCGTTCATCGTTCGATGGCGACCTTTTTGCATGAGCCCGAGGACCGCGTGCTTCTCTTTGACGGTCAGCTGCATGGCGATTGACTTGCCCACGGGCAGCACAGCACCACAGCGCAGCTCGTAGCCGCCGTTGTTACGCGGATCCAAGGGCCGAGCTGCACGATACCCTGACAGATCAGTCAGGTTACCCAGCTCGTACTCCTTGCGGAAGCGTTTGTAGATCGTGTTGCGCGACACGCCCAGCTCGTCGGCAATCTCTTGGTACGTGCGCCGTTGACGGCGAAGCTCGATAGCTCTGTCAAAATTCATCTTGAATCTCCCCTTGTTGTTGGTTATATCTAACAACGTACAAACAATCGCACAAGGATGAAAACGTGGAATACCAAGCTCTTATCACCAACATCACCGTAAACGACGATGCGTTTGCAATTATCCCTGACACACAAGAAGGCGTGTATATTCCGCCGGGAGTTACACGGGCATCGAAGCTTGTTGCAGGCGAGCTGCGCCGGTTGAACGTCATTCCGAACAACCCCGAGCGTCAGTCCAACACGAAGTGGATGGGTGTCTTTGTTTACCCGCCCGAGACGGAGATGCCAGAGACACACAGGGAAGAGCAACCTGCCACTACGGACTTGCGTGAGCAGACCATGGCGTTGTTCGAAGAGGACGATGCGTACCTGACAACGGGCGAGGTGGCGGCGCGGCTGGAGATCCCGACAATGAAAGCGCGGGACATCCTGACCAAGCTCTTTACCGAACAACGTCTGGCCCGTGCGGACGTACACTACAAATCCCTGAAGCGAGCAGTCAACGTGCTGTGGGCCAAAACACCGGAGGACTTTCTGTAATGGACACTGAAGAACTGGCGAAGACCGTGGCCGAGGTCGGCGAGCTGCTGCCCAACCACATGACGATTGCACAGCTGGCATCGGTCATCATGACTTTGACTCACGCGTATATCCGACCCGAGGATGTACCAGAATTCTTCGACAAGCTGGCCGAGGTCAGCGAGAAACACATGGAAAGCACGAAAAGTTTTGTGGCCACTAAACATTGAAGACTTCATCCTTGCGATGCATGGCGTCAGCGTTGTCTGGCGTCCTGCGTCCAAGGACCAAGAGCCACCCTTTTAGAAAGGAAGAAGCATGAGCAGATGCGTAGTCAAATGTTGCGGTAGCCGCACACCAGAAGGCACACAGCTCTGTGAGCGGTGTCATGTGATGCTGTCACGCGGGCTGATACTGGAGTCCCCTGCTTGGTTTGCCACCGAGCTGGAGTTCCTTGCCACCCAGAACCATTACGCCATGGAAGAGATCCGTCGGCTTCACGACAAAGTCAACGAGTTGATGGAATGATGGTGGACGAGGCGACCTACGCCCGCCAGCTCCAGAGCGTCTGCACCATGGAGAACGTGCGGATGGTCAAGGACGGGGTCAAAGGTCCGAGGATCCCGCACAAACTTCTGACCGCTCTTGTGCACCTGCAACGAAAAGGCAGCTTGACCAAGAACGATCTAGCGCACATCCTGTCGATGTCGCCCACCAACGCATTGGCCCTGCTGTTTCGCTTGCGTGACCTCGGCCTCGCCACATCGGAGATCCACCCCCGTGCAGGAATTCGCGTCTTTACTTTTTGCAGGTCGGCCGCTCAGCGACGACGAATTCGTAACGGCGATGGATGAACTGTCCGCTGTCCTGCCACCGGTCGTCACGACACCGCAGCTGGTAGCCCTTATGGCTGCGATCTTGCAGACATACACGGATCCGACAGACGAGGAGACGATGGACCGGATCGTCACGGCCGCAATCGATACCGTGATGGGTCATGAGCTGGCAGTGCAGCTCGACCTCGCTGTCGGTCCAGAGGACGGGGTGAACTGAAGTAGTGCAGCCAACTCTTGCGGCAGTGCTCGACACCCATGATCAAAACGAGCGGGGACCAGCCCCGCTCTAATCTTTTGTCCCACGCGTATGCGCACCACGAACACTCGCGCCCTGTCAGAATGCGATGTGTGATCAGCGAAAGCTTTTTCCACCACATAGCTTGACCCACTGCTCGTTGGCGATGACGATCTCACGCAGCAAACTAACGTCGTTCTCTGCCAGAAATGTGACAACCTCATCGCTGCCGAAGTACAGAGGCGAGGCTATGTCGCAATAATCACCGGTCGTCGTCTTTGCGCACCCACTGGCGAGCGCGATCCACAAAATAAGGATCATCTTGGATTTCATCACGAACCTCTTTCGCTGTCTTCATGGCACCGATCCGACGACGAGTGTGCTTGTTCTCGTTCTTCCGCTCTCCGACGCTCTCGCCCTTGAAATAAACGCCAAAGATGGCAGCGATAAACACCGCCACCCCGATCAGCCACATTCTCACCTCGGTGAAGATCATGAGTAATCTCCTCTCTCACAGGTCATGTACACGTATGCGTGCGTGGTGTCTTCCAGCTGCGCGAGAGCCTCGCGCCGTGCGACTTGGCACTCGTACTTGGTTGCAAACGGCTCGACCCGCCAATCGCGGCACTCAACTATGCTATCTTCAACCAAGCAAACGAGTATGGTCAGAGCCCAGAGCATCAGCGCCACCCCTCGGCCCACGCCTTGAGCCGCTCACGCATGATAAACAAAGCTCCAAGGACCACGATCCCAGCAAAGCCGAGCACGATATACTGTGCGTACTGATCAAGCCCAGAGACAGCGCCTACGGCCGTGCCTACGCCGCCTGCGGCGGTCGCGACTGATGCCTGTACCGTCTTGGACTGAGCGGGGCTGTGGCGACGCNCCGGTCATCCACTCGCTCTTCGGGTAGGCCTCGCGGCTCAGCTGGAAGTGCGGTCCGTCCTTGAAGCTTGTCCAGTCACCGCCCCACTCGACGTCTACACCCTCCGCCTGCGCTGCCGCCTTCACGGCGGGGCCGAGCTGATGGTACAGCGGCCAGTCAAAGGCGGGGCCGTCCGGTCCGATGGGCAGCAGATCGACTGCATGTCCGGTCAGGTGACGACTGTTCATAGTCTGTGACGCACCTGTAGAGACAAGGCGGGTCTGTCGCTCGACGCTGCGCACACCCTCGATGACGATGAAGTCCAGCGGAGCCTCCTGCAAAGCGCGGTCGATCACGCGCTTGAGGTCAGGGTGCACACCGCGAAGGTTCTCTAGGCTGCGTTTGCTGTATTTTCTCATGGGTCTTGTGTCCTGCAAACAACTGATCTATAACATACTCTAGCACAAAAACCTACGGAGGGCACTATGCCTGCGAAAGAAAAGCCACGGTTCCAGAACGTAGCCGTACCCGTCGAAGACCATGCCCTGCTGAAAGAACTGGCTGATGCCGAGAGCAGATCCATGGCCCGAGAGCTGAGCGTCCTGATCCGCGAAGCACACCGTCAGATCGTCCGTGGCGAAACCGCTTGATTGCGGGCCACGGTCGACGCTGAGTACCACCCATTGCGCAGGAAAACCAAGTCAGCGTCCTGCAACTCAATCAACGCTGTCCTCACCTCTTCGGTATCGTAGCCAGTAGCCTCGGTTATCGCGGCCAACTGCATCGCGACCGGAGTTTTTGCGTTGGCTAAGATTGCCAGCACGCGTTGCTTTACCTGCGTCATCGAACTTCGGCTCCTTGTCCTTGGTGATCCAATCGGGAAAGGCCTTGCGCAGATAGTCGATCCGCTCCTTGGCCAACGGGTTGAGCAGCAGCCACGACACACTGGCTGGCAGCTCTGCCCAGTAAGAGAAATCCTTGAGAGCTTCGGCCCTCGTCAGGTGTCCGTTCTTGTAGTCGATGGCGATGCGGCACATCTGCCACCACGCCATCTTCTCTTCGGGCGTCTTCAGCCCTACGTCTTCGGTTTCAGGGTCAGCCATTCGCGGGCCTCCTCTCCCAGCACCTTGGCACCCATGTCGATCTTGTCTCGCAGGTTGGCCACGATCTTCTCGTCGATGGTGCCTTCCGCGATCAGGTCGATATAGGTCACCGGATTCTTCTGCCCGATCCTGTGCGCCCGATCCTCTGATTGGATGCGTGTCTCAAGGTCGAAGTCGTTGGCGAAGTATACCACGGTCGAAGCTTCTGTCAGCGTGATGCCGTAAGCACCGGTCTTGTTGGAGATGAAGAAGCGCACGTTGCTGTCAGGATCTTGGAAGTTGCGCACGGCATCCTCGCGATCCTCGACGCTGGTGTCGCCGTAGTAGGTGGCAGCTGCGCCCTCGCCGTACTCCTTGTCGAGCGCCCGCTTGATCTCTTGGATGTCATGACGGAACCGCGAGAAGATGATCATCTTGCCAGACACCTCGGCTGCTACCTCAAGCAACGCGTCAAGCCTGCCAGACGGGAACGTCATCAGCTCGCCGTCGTCAGTCATCAAGTGGCCAGACATAACCTGCTGCAGGCGCAGCATGAGCGTGATGACCTGTGGTGTTGACACCATCTCGCCATCGTCCAGCATCAGGAACCCGTCCTGCCGCAACTTGTTGTACATATCCCGCTGTTCTTTGGTCAGCGTGATGTAGCGTGCGGTGTAGTTCTTGGGCGGCAGATCAAGACAGTCAGCCTTGAGTACACGGTAGCTGAAGGTATCGATCTTCTGTGTCAGCTCGTCGAGATTGCGGTAGCCGACAACCTGCTGGAAAGAATGTGCGCCCATGGTGCGGCGCTGTGTGATGGCGTACCGCCCTTGAAAGCTGTAGAAAGATTCGTGGCCCAAGAGCCGAGGTCCAAGGAACGCGGCCTGTGCATAGATGTCCATTGGCTCTTTGGTAATAGGCGAGCCGGTCATGATGCGCCTATACCTGAACCCAGCTCCGATCTTCATCAGCGCCTTGGTTCGCTTGGCCTTGTGGTTCTTGATTGTGGTGCTCTCGTCGATGCCGACCAAGGCCCGAGGACCACGGGCCTTGGCCATCCACTCGCCAGCGTTGCGACCCTTGACCGTGGAGAATGCTTCGACATTCATGACAAAGATGGTCAGACCTTCAAACGGTTTTGTGACACTTTTCAGCTCGGCCTGCTGCGCCTTGTTCGGATTGGCCACCCAGCGGATGATCCGGTGTGGTACATCCTCGGGGAAATGATCAGGGATTTCTTTGTTCGTCCAGTTGCGGTACACGCCCTTNGGCGCGATNATCAGGGCGAAGTCGATCTCGCCCCGAAGGTATAGGTTGCTCATGGTATCGATCAGCATCTTGGATTTGCCCGCGCCCATTTCTGCAAAGAAAGCATAGGCTTGGCGGTCGATGCTGCGGTCGAGACAGGTTACCTGATGTGCGTACGGTGTTGTTTTGAATTTGTAGTTGACAGTCATTTGTTCCTCCTTTACGTTCACAACCTACGAACAACACGCATGTTCGTCAACCCTGAAACCTGAAGAGGAGAAACTTATGTCAGACGACATTTTCGAAGACATCTTCAATGAAGCAGACGCTCTGCAAAACATTGATGGCGCTACTACCACCCAGCTGTCTGGGCACGTACGGAACCTCCGCTCCCTCGAACAACAGATCGAGGACGCCGAGAACCACATCAAAGCACTCAAGCAACAAAAGCATTCTCTGTCGACAGAGATCATCCCCAATCTCATGGACGAAATGGGCGTTGAGCGTCTCGATGTCGATGGTGTGTCCGTCGTTCGCAAGAACGTGGTGCATGCTTCCATTCCACCTGCACGCAAGGAAGAAGCGTTTGAGTGGCTGCGGCAGAACAACTGTGATGACATCATCAAGAACGATATTGTCTGCAGCTTTGGTCGCGGACAAGACAACGAGGCTGGCGATGTGCTGGGTCAGCTCCGTGATCGTGGGTATGACCCGCAGCAGAAGCAGCACGTTCACCCCGGCACGCTCAAGGCCTTTGTCCGCGAGCGCATCGAGAACGGCTTGCCGATCGAGCTGGACCTTTTCAACGGCTTCATCGTCAACACCGCAGAGATCAAGAGGAAGTAATTCATGGATAAGGAAAAACTGGCAGCTCTCGAAGAGCAAATACGTGATGCCGAGGCTGAAGAAAGAGAGGCGGCAGACATCCAAGCGCGGAAAGAAGGTTGGGACTCTGCTGCTGCTCGTCAGCTCCACGAATCTATCGAATGGCATCTCAACAATGGTTGGGTAGACGACGATGAAGACACAGAAACAAACTTGAACGGAGATATTCAATGAACACCGCAGTAGCAAAAGCAAAGACCACCGAAGTGTCCGCAGATCTGATGGACGATATCTTTGAGAACGCCGGTGAAGGCGCGTCGTATGACAGCTCAGAGATGCAGATCCCGTTCGTCCGTCTGGCCCAATCGCTGAGCCCTCAGCTCAACAAGAAGAAGGCTGAGTACATCGAAGGCCTGTCGTCAGGTGATCCGTTCAACAACGTCACTGGCCAGTTCTGGTCGGGCGACGAGGGTATCACTGTCGTGCCGTGTTACCAGACCACCAAGTATCTGGAGTTCACACCGCGTGAGCAGGGCGGCGGCTTCCGTGGCGAGATCTCGCCTTCGGATCCACGTCTGCAAAACACCACTCGCAGCGGCGGCAAGGAGATCCTTCCCGATGGCAACGAGGTGGTCAAGTCGGACCAGCACTTCTGCCTGATCGTCGAAGAAGATGGCATGACCCAGCCTGTGGTCGTGGACATGAAGTCCACACAGCTCAAGGTCAGCCGTCGCTGGAAGACACAGATCGCTATGAAGAAGATCAAGCACCCGAAGACAGGGCAGATGATCACGCCGCCGCTGTATGCGTCGATGTGGAAGCTGCGGGCTGTCGAGGAGTCCAACGACAAGGGTGACTTCTCGAACTGGGTGGTCGAGAACATCGGTCTGGTCGATGACAAGAACGTGTTCCAAGAGGCCAAAGCTTTCCGCGACAGTGTTGTGGCAGGCGAGGTCAAGGCGCAGGCAGAAAGCCCTGCCCCTGACATGAACCAGACTCCGGGTGCCGCTGGCGGCGGTGGGTACTCGGACGACGACATCCCCTTCTAAGGGATCTCGTCACCCAAGGGCGGCACAGAGGTCATGGGCTGTGCCGCCCACACCACCTTTGCTAGGAGAAAGAGATGACTACCGCCGCACGTTTTATGTCTGCTTTCGAGGGTTCTGAAGTAGCCCACGGGCAGACCACCGTAGGAAAAACATCAAGACTGGGAAAAGCCGAAGCCAAAAGCTTCGTGGTCCGAGAGCCGATGACCGAGGAGAAAGTGCATTCGCACCTCAACGGCGGTCAAGGTATCGGGTCTATTCCAATCAACTCAAAGAACATGTGCAAGTTCGGCGCAATCGACGTCGATGACTACGACCTGAACCTGCAAGACGTTTGCGCTCGGGTGTGGACAACGGGCTTGCCGTTTGTCGTGTGTCGGTCCAAGTCCGGTGGAGCACACATCTATCTGTTCCTCAAAGAATGGGAGCAGGCGTCCCTTGTCCGAGAGTATCTGACCGAGGCGGCAGCCCTATTGGGCTTCGCTGGCAGAGAGATCTTCCCAAAGCAGGACGCTGTGCTGCATGACAAGGGCGACGTGGGCAACTTCATCAACCTGCCGTATCACAACGCCAAGCGTTCGATGCGCTACGCGCTTGGACCACAGGGCGAGGCTCTGTCGCTTGAGCAGTTCTTGGNCGTGGTCGAGGCGAAACGCTGCACGATCTCTGACCTTGAAAAGACGTTGGAAGAAAAGCGTCCCGAGCAGTCGGAGCTGAAGGAGTATCCGCCTTGTGTGCAAACACTGGTGGCGCTGGGTGGCGTGTCCGACAGCCGGAACAAGTTCATGATGCACGTCACCGTGGCCATCAAGAAAGAGCGGCCGGACGATTGGGAGGAGGCGGTGGACGAGTTCAACCGTCGCTACATCAACCCACCGCTCAGCTCGTCGGAGCTGGCCGAGACTGTGCTCAAGTCGCACAAGCGCAAGGACTATGGGTTCATGTGCCAAGAGCCGCCCATGGTAAACTTCTGCGACAAGGACAAATGCCGCAAGTGCAAGTTCGGTATCGGCGGCGGAGGTGCACCTATGTTCTTCCCCACGCTCACCGGCATGACGATTATGCTGTCAGATCCGCGCCTGTACTACGTCAATGTGGACGGTAAGCGGTTGGAGCTGACCCTTGAAGAACTGAACAGCCCGCGCGAGTTCCAGAAGAAATGTTTGCAGGAGCTGAGCCGTCGCCCTGACGTTATGAAAGACCAAGAGTGGGGTGTGCTGATCAACGGGCTGATGGCCGAGGCCACAGAGGTCGAAGTGCGGCCAGAACTGACAACCAAAGGTGAGTTCATTGAGCTGCTGCAGGAGTTCTGCACCAGCCGCGTGCGGGCTATGGCTCCAGAAGAGCTGATCATGGGTAAGCCGTGGACCAACAACAGCATGACGTCGTTCAAGATCCAAGGCCTCATGGAGTTTCTTAAGCGCAAAGACTTCAAGAAGCTCAACCGCCCACAGATCCAGCAGATTCTCAAAGACATGCATGACGACCCTGACAAGGCGCTGTCGGTCATGCGGATTCGCAAAGAGGACGGCAACCACACAACTGTGCGAGTCTGGCGTGTGCCAGAGTTCGACACCGAAGAGGTTGACTTGACAGTGGAGGGCGACGATGGCCAAACCCAAGTCCCCTTCTGAGGACGAGCTGACCGATGTTCTCAGCAAGGTTGCAGGGCTGCTCAACACATCCCCCGCCTCTGTCCTGCAACTGATTGAACGCGGCTCCTTCCCACCACCGGAAGAGCGCATGATCAAGATCAGCCAGATTGCTGCATGGCTCGGGGTATCCGAGGCTGTGATCTACAAGTGGATGCGTGACGGCACATTTCCAAGGCCGGTGTGCCTTGGGCGTGAGGACGATCCCTTTGCCACCAAGCGGTGGTATTTCAACGAGGTGCGCGACTGGTTGCATGGACGACCACGTGGCACTGGCAAAAAGAATGTGAGGCAAAAATGAAAAACACCACCCTGATCCTTGGACCTCCCGGCTGTGGTAAAACCCACACACTGATCGAGGTTATCAGAGACGCCCTGTCTCGCGGCGTGTCACCGTGGGAGATTGGCTTTCTGTCGTTCACACGCAAAGCCGTCAACGAGGCAGCCGGTCGAGCAGGGGCAGAGTTCGGCCTCGACAGCAAAGACATGCCCTTCTTCAAAACTCTGCATGCCTTGGGGTTCTCGTTGCTCGGCATGAAGCGCGAAGATGTCATGGGACCGGCAGACTGGAAAGCGTTCGGGCAAGAGCTGGGCATGGAAGTCAACGGCGACGACCACCGCCGTGACGATATCAGCGCAGCCATGAGTATGGGCAAAGGTTCGGGGGACGCGTATCTCCGTCTGATACAAAGGGCCACGATGCGAGGTGTAAGTCTCGACCAAGAGTATCGCGAGGCCGAGAGCTATGATCTGAACTGGTCGATGCTCAAAAAGGTCGAGGGTTTGCTCGACGTGTACCGGCACCAGCTCAACAAGGTAACCTTTGTCGACATGCTGAAGATGTTCGTGGAGTACGGCGAGGTGCCGCGTCTTCGCCTTCTGATTGTGGATGAAGCACAGGATCTTGTACCACTGCAGTGGCGGATGGTCGAAAAGCTGGCAGAGAAAGCCGACGAGATCTTCTTCGCTGGCGACGACGACCAAGCAATTCACCGATGGGCTGGGGTAGAGGTGAAGCGGTTCTTGGACTGCAGCCCAAACATCCGACTGCTGGAGCAGAGCTACCGCCTGCCGAGAAGTGTGTTCGATTTGTCACAGCGTGTAGTGACAAGAATAAAAACCAGAATTCCAAAAGTATACCGGCCTATGGACAAAGAAGGAAAAGTCCGGTTCGAAACCGGACGTGATTCGCTGGACTTGACCCATGGGTCGTGGATGCTGATGACCCGAGCAAACTACATGGCGCAAGAGTGGGGCGAGCAGCTGCGCGACGACGGCTATCTTTTCAGTCTGAACGGCAAGCGGAGTTTGCAGCAGGGCTTGGCAGACGCGCTAACCACGTGGCGTTCATTGACAGACGGCGGCGAGGTTTACCTGACAGAGGTTCGCAAGCTTTATGACCAGCTCGACGCAAAAGCCACGCTGCGAGGGGCCAAGAAGCTGCTTGACGCGGCCGATCCAAACCGGCCGTACAACATCGACGAGCTGCAGCGTAGCTTTGGGCTACAGGCAGGGGATAGTGCGGACCCGCTGCGTGTCGTCAAGATGAACGATCGTGAGCGCACGTACATCCGCGCGTTGGAACGCCGAGGCGAGGACGTGACCCAAGAGCCGAGGATCAAGGTCGGAACAATCCACAGCAACAAGGGTGGTGAGGATGACAATGTGGCCGTGGACCTTGGTTCGACACGGGCGGCCGCACAATCATTGCACCCTGACGACGAACATAGGGTCTTCTATGTTGGTTTCACACGTGCTAAGAACAATCTACATGTAATTCAAAGCGATAAGCGGAGCCGCTATGAAATCTGAAGACACAAACGGAATGATATGCTGGCACTGCGGGACAGAGCTGATCTGGGGCGGGGACCATGACATGGAAGATGACGAAGAGTTTTCCATGGTCACAAACCTTTCGTGTCCAACCTGCAACAGCTTTATAGAAGTTTACTATCCGAGGGATGAAGATGAATAAGTTTGCATTTGAAGACGACCGCCTTTGGACTTGGGCCGTTGGCCTTGCCGATCATGTCAGCACCTTGAGCAAAGATCCAAGTACCAAGGTCGGAGCTGCGATCTTCGATGACAAGCGTCGGCTTCTCTCGGTTGGATACAACGGGTTTCCGCGCGGGGTTGAGGACAGCGAAGACAGGCTGCAGGACCGCGACCTGAAATACAAAATCGTCCTGCATGCGGAGCAAAACGCGGTGGCCTTTGCGGCAGCGCCGCTGCATGGCTCGACGTTGTTTTGCACCCACCCCTGCTGCACGCAGTGTGCAGCCATGGCTATACAACTTGGCATCAAGAATGTCTGCTGGCCTACACCAGAGCCCGCGTTTGTCGAGCGTTGGGCAAACGATATGACGCTTTCACTAGAAATGTTCATTGAAGCAGGGGTCACTGTTCATGTCCGTTGATCGAGACGCCGCCATCGCCAAAGGTGGACACAAGGATGACAGCGATAAGATCCGCATGGAGCTGATTCCGCCCGAGCTGCTTGAGGCGGTGGGTGACATCCTGACTTTTGGTGCTGAGAAGTATGCTGATCGAAACTGGGAGCACGGCATGAAGTGGTCCCGTCCCTTCGGCGCATTGATGCGGCACATGTGGGCGTGGTGGCGCGGCGANAACTGCGACCCCGAGACNGGGCGCTCGCACCTGTGGCACGCTGGCTGCTGCATCGCATTCTTGATTGCATACGAAGCTCGTAACACGGGCGAGGACGACCGTTGGAAAGGACCGCCCAGTGAAAGATAAATATGACAAGGGTACGGACGACTTCCTGCTCAAGAACGACATCAACAACATCGAGACAGAGTGGTCCGCACCCACCGAGTTCCCTGACCTGACCAACTGCAAGACGATTGCGATCGACCTTGAGACACGGGACGATGGCATCGGGGCAGGCAAGGGGCCGGGATGGGCAACCAACGACGGGTATGTTGTCGGCATAGCTGTAGCTGCGGGCGACTTTCACGGGTACTTCCCGATCCGTCACGCCAACGGTCCAAACCTCGACCTGAACATGACACTGGGCTGGTTGCAGGAGCAGATGGCCACCCCTGACATCACGAAGGTCTGCCACAACGCGCCGTACGATATCGGCTGGATGCTGGCAGAAGGGATCAAGGTCCAAGGGCCAATCATCGATACCTTGATCGCCGCGCCTCTGGTGGACGAGAACCGCTTCAGCTACCGCCTCGATTTGCTGGGCAAAGAATACATCGGCATGCGCAAGGACGAGAAGATCCTCAAGGCGGCAGCGGCCGAGTGGGGCATCGANCCCAAGGCAGANATGTGGAAACTGCCTGCACGNTTCGTCGGCGGNTACGGCGAGCAAGACGCAGCTATGACCTTGAAGCTCTGGGACTTTATGAAGGGCGAAATCAGCAAACAAGATCTGTGGTCTGTCTTTGATCTGGAGACGCGGGTGCTTCCCGGCGTCATCGACATGCGTGCACGCGGTGTGCGTGTAGACCTCGACCGTGCTGAGCAGTCTCGTAAAATCCTGCGCGACCGCAAGAAAGAGCTGCTGTCTTACATCAAAGCCAAGACCGGCGTGGACGTCGAGGTCTGGGCAGCTGACAGCATCAAGAAGGTCTTTGAGGAGCAACAGCTCCCGTATCCAAGGACCGAAGCCGGAGCGCCGTCGTTCACGAAGGACTTCCTCAAGGACCATCCGAACGAGATTGCGCAGACGATCAACAAGATTCGTGAAGCTGACAAAGCTGACAGCACGTTCATCGACAGCATCCTGAAGTTCGAGCACAAGGGGCGCATTCACTGCGAGATGCATCAGCTCCGCAGTGATGACGGCGGCACGGTGACAGGGCGGTTCAGTTCGTCCAACCCCAACCTGCAGCAGATCCCGGCCCGCGACCCTGAGATCAAGCAGCTGATCCGTGGCATCTTCGTGCCGGAAGAAGGCGAGCAGTGGGGCAGCTTTGACTACGCCTCGCAAGAGCCACGGCTGCTGACACACTTCGCCGCCGCCCTGCCACCGCGCATGCGCGGAGAGATGGTCGACCGGATCGTAGAAGAGTTCCACGCGGGCGATGCTGATCTGCACCAAATGGTTGCCGACATGGCTGGCATCAACCGCAAGCAGGCTAAGACGGTCAACCTTGGCATCATGTACGGCATGGGTAAAGGCAAGCTGGCCAACCAGCTGGGCATCTCAGAGGAAGAAGCCAAGGATCTGTTGAACCTGCACGAAGAAAAGGTTCCGTTTGTGCGCAAGCTGGCCTCTGTCGCCAGCGATCAAGCCGAGCGCAACGGGCAAATCCGCACGATCATGGGACGCCTGTGCCGCTTTGATATGTGGGAGCCGCGCAGCTTTGGCTACAACAAACCGCTGAAGTACGACGAGGCGGTCAAGACCTACGGGACAGTGGGGCAGGGGATCCGGCGAGCGTTTACCTACAAGGCGCTCAACCGCCTGATCCAAGGTTCAGCGGCCGACCANACAAAGCTCGCGTTCGCTGAGTGCTATGAGGCTGGCCATCGGCCCATGCTTCAGGTGCACGACGAACTGTGCTTTTCAATCAGCACTCCAGAGCAGACTTCAGCGATCACCGAGATCATGGAGCAGGGGCTCAAGCTGAATGTGCCAAGCAAGGTCGACGTCGCCCTTGAGAAAGACTGGGGCGACGTCGAGTAATCACTGACCCCGGTTAAAGATCTCTGCATTCCTCAAGCGATCGATCAAGTTCGCCCCGAGAAGCTCTTGGGGCGGCGCTTGGCGCGTGGCTGGGTTGGCCACATTGGGCGGTATCGCTGCCGGTGCTGCAGGGACAGGCGCTGCCTGCGCAGGCGCTGAAGCTGCCGGTGCTGCAGGAGTTGCTTGCGCGGGTGTCTCGGCCTCTTCAACAGGTTCTATGATCAACGGGGTGTTAACTTGATCTCGATAGATCTCTACCAATTCGCGTACAGGCAGGCGCTGAAGAACACGTGCTTGGTTTTGAACGCCTACTTCACGAAGTACTTTTTCTACGGCATTATCGCTGATCTTCAAAGGAGCAAACTTCCCTTGCATGATAAGACCGACTTCATTCCGGCCGAGGTTTGCGTCTTGCATCAGCTGTTGAATTATTTTTTGTTCGCTTAGATCCAACGCTTTTGCTGCTTGAATATCAGCATACAACTCGGCTTGAACCTTACGACGCAGCCGCAGTGTTTCTTTATACGCCTCGATGACGTCTTCAGCTGTCGTGTCGTTGGCGGCAGCGGCGTTTCCAAACACCCCGTCTGCTTGACGACGAAGGCTGCTGTACTCAGAGCCTTTGTACTTGAAGTTGTCGCGCAGGTTCAGCTCCATTCGACGGAAGCCAACCATCATCGTTGCGGCCTCTTCTGCTACACTAAACTCTTGCCCTTGCGCACTGGGTACGCCTGTGATGGCGCGGGTCACTCGCCCGGGCTTAACCTTGCCGCCACTAACCTTGAACGCCTGCTCAGCCAAACCGGGAATGAAACCGCCCATTACGTGAACGATCGATTTCTTGATCTTGTCTCCGTCGTCTTCAACGTCACGGTAGATGATAGCGCCTTGGCTGGTGCGGCCACCGCGATACGTCACGTCAGCCACACGTTCAGCTGCCAGTGACTCAGACGCAAACGGTTCCAAGAATTTGCCGAGCGAAGCTTTGACCATCTCTTTAACTACGGAGATATCTTCGGCATTGACCTCGCCTTTGCGTGCGTACGCATTCATCGCCGCGCGGGCAGGGGTAAGCAAAAAGTCGTACGGCATCATGTAGCTCAAGTTGAGGTATTCTGCGTAACCGTTGTTGGGTTTCGACACGTACATCAACTGGCTGCCTTTTTCCCAAAAAGCGGACATACGATCCAACGCCTGCTCTTCGGTATCCGAAATCTCAAGCTCTCTGTGTGCGGCTTTGACAGTGGCTGCGGGCAACACAACGGCAGCAGAGGCCAGCCCTGACACCCGCTGTGATCCGATTGCTCGAATTTCCCGGGCCAGCCTGTTGGCTTCTTTCTGCCCCAGCTTTTGCACCAGCGCGGGTGACGGTTTGAAAGACATTTCCTTCAAACCCCGGTCCAAGATGTTAGTGCTGGTACGCATGATCTCTGCTGGGAACGCAACAAAGTTACCGAATATCGGTATGCGGCGAATGTTTTTGATGGCCTCTGGCACACGGGAGTATGTAGGCATCGTGCTTTTGACGATGTCTGTTGACAGCAGGTCGATCAAGTCGACCTCGCCCGTCAGTTCCGTGGTCCGAGGCAGAAGACCCGCCGCTTGAAGCTCCGGTGCAATCTCACGAAGGCGATCCTCGGTCAAACCACCACGCCGAAGTGCAGCAACATACTTCGCTTTCTCGGCGCGAGTTCCAATGATCTTGAAAAAGTCATCCCCAGCCGCATACAGGCGTTGCGCAAACGGGATAACCTTAGTCTTTTCGGCAAATGTTTGACCGAGCTTAGACACCTGACTGGCGATCGGCTGCTCAGCCCCCTCTTGCAACAATGCTTTGGTTTCGTTGGTTGTCAGGTTCTGACCAACGGTTCCCGTAACCTGCAGCATGCGCAGCTCTTTTTCAAACGCGGCGTCCGACATGTCGGCGACGTTGGCGGCAAGCAAACGATACGACTCTGAGGTGTCCATGTTCCTGCCCCAGTTGCCGTTGGCCAGCAGAACAAAGTTATTCGACAAGGCGTTTCGAATCTGGGACAGCGGGTTCAACACAGTCTTCGACATTTGCGACAAGCCCTTGGCTTGCAAAGACAAGGCCAATGCTTCTTGCAATACGCTTCTGTTACGCACGGGGGCCGTAATTGCTTTCTGCAATTCTGCTGGAACAAACGCCCCTGACAAACGACCGTAGTCTCCGCCAAAGACCGACCCCACCAGCTGCCCCGTGTCTTCACCAAAGGCTGCGTCCTTGCCTCGTGCACCGAGCTGTACGTATCCAGCCTTGTTCAACTCCAGTGCCACCTCTGGAGATACGCTGTCCCCTGAGATTGCCATCGGACGACCACCGGCTTGCAATTGCGGCAAAGCTTCGCGCAACCCTAGCGGGTTTATCGTGTTGTAAAATTTGTTACCGGCGATGACGTTGGCCATGTCTTCGACCGTTTTAAAGTACAGAGCTTTCGGGTCCTTAACTTCGCCCATGAGATCGCGCAGCGCAGGAGAGGCTGTAAGATAGGGATTTCTTTTTTTCAGCATGCCTTCCGAAATACGGTAAAGCGGGGCGCGACCGCCCGCATCTGTCCGTGCTTGACGGCTCATCGCTTGACCGATTTTGTTGACGGCCTCACCGGTTGTTATGCCAAGGTTAGAAGCTTGACCGTTTATCGTGTCAGCAATAATTTCTTCTGCTCGCTGCGCGGCAACGTCTGATGTCAGGGAAGAATCAGCCTGCTGCAAGTTTTTAGTAACCTGCTCCAACGCGGCTTTGTACTTCGGGTCTTTCGTAAGGTTTTTGCCCTCGTACTTTGCCGGATTGAGATGCACGTCGTACAAACGGCGAAGATATTTGCCTTTGTTTTTCTCAAGCTCAGTGATCAGCTGCCCTTTGACCTTGGGGTCAACGTCGGCCTGATCAATTTGGCGAGCAAGTATGTCAGTCATGCCATCGACTTGCGTACGCATGTTTTCAGCTGCTTTCAACGCAGGCACACCGTATCTACGCGAATACTCTTTTGGGTCCAGCGATCCGATCATAAAATCGTACAGGTCAGAATGTGCAGCTCTGACGCCCTTGCGGTTTCGCGTTAGCAGTTTCTGCGCTCGCACAGCTGGAATGGTGGCGTTGTGCCAGTTCTTAAACGCACGACCCGCCTCAACAGCAAACTGATCGGTAAGGCCTTCCGTCGACAGAACGTCTTCGTAAACCTTGGGTTCCAACAAACCGGCCGAGGTAAAATTCTGACGTAGAAACGTGCTTTTGCCGAGTTGTTCACCAACAAGGTCCATACCTCTGCTCAAGGCTCGGGCGGCGGTTGGAACGCCGGGAACTTGAGAAACACCACGCGCCGTGGCCGCAACCGCAGGCATGGCAGCGTCAACGCCGAGGCCGATTGTCATGCCCTCAAAAGCCAGCCTAAGCTTGTTACGCGCAGCGGCAGCGTTACGCTCGCGGCCGGTCATGCCTTCAAGATCCTCTGTTCGCAAAAAATCCGGCAGCGCATCAAACTGATCAGAGATGGTTTCATCGGTGCTGGGTGCAACGAGAAAGTCAGCAGCGCCGGTGGCGATGGCTGTAGACCCTGCCAGCTTAGCGCGGTTGTTCAGCAGTGCTTTGCCTGCTTTGCTTCGGCCGAACGCCTCGGAGGTGCGCGCCCAGCGGCTAGTGCCGGGAAGCACTTTTGCCCCCTTCGCTACACTGGAAGCACGGCCAAGCCAACCTGCGATTGGAATGGCTGCAGAACCGTAGGTTACAAGACCTTCGGCCACCTTCCCTGCTGTTCCCGTGGGTACTAAGCCAGAGTCGCGTTTAAATTCTTCGATGCCCTCTGTCACACCGGACAAGTAATCTGTGTCGAGAGCTGCGTCCAAGCCCATCGCGCCGAGTTCACTGATGCCCTGCACAATGTTCACGGCACCCGCGCCTACGCCTTTGCCGATGTCGGCAAAGGTATTGGTCTTCTCGGCTTCTTTGACAGCCTTGGCTTGAAAAGCCAGTTTTCGAGCGAGGTCTGTATTGCCCGCAGCATGAGCTGCATTTACCTGCGCACGCAGTTCCTCGTACGAGGCAGGGTTAAGATCAGCATCCTCAACCTTTTTTGCGTCTTTGGCTGGGTTGAGGTTGCGGTCGGGGTCCTCGGGTGTCTTCTCAAGATCTGTTGGTGCACCACTGCTGGGTCCAATGGCCTTGGCTTGCGCAGCCAGTTGCTTGGCAAGGTCTGTGTCGCCAGCGGCGTGGGCTGCGTTTACCTGCGCGCGCAACTCTTCGTATGTGGCCATTGACCCGTCCTTACTTTGTTACGGCTCCAAACCGTATACATCCGCCGCTGCGTCAGAGCCATTGCTTGCTGTCGACGGCACGGTCGTTGGCGGGGACGAAGTGCCTACCCCCAGCCTTCTACCAAGCTCAAGGAGCGGTGGCAAATCTCCGTATGTCCGACGTACAACCTCAAAGGCACGTCGCTGCAGCTCGCGCTCTTGCTCATCGTATGGCAGCTCGGAAAGCTCCGTGTACAGGGGTCCCATTGTATCACTGGCTTGAGTCCGAAGATCGCTTAGTTGCCGAGTGTATGCAGAAATCGGATCAATGCGCGCGCCAAAGTCTGTTCCTTTCGCTGCACGATCTCGCTCAGCTTCCATTTCTGCCAGCACAGTTTCAAAGGCTTGCGTCTTCATGCCTTGTTCTTGTGCTCGACGTGCTTGTTCCTGCTCGCTCATGCCCTGCAGTCCTGCCATTGCGCCCTGTGCAATGTTGGTCAAGGCATTCGGTGACTGACCAGAAGCAATCGCAAGACCCATCATGGCTAGTGACATGGCGCGGTCCCGCGCTTCGTCTTTGTCGTCTGTGCCAAAGATATCTTGGAACAATGCCAAGCGGTCGTCGTACCGCTGCCGCAAACCGCCTTTAGACGGCCGCGTCGTCAGCTCTTCAAAGCTTTGCTGCGCCGCTTCTTGAATCTTTGCAGCCTTCTGCGGATCCTGAACCGCACGGTCAACATCTTGCAGGAGCGGATCGGTTGTATCTTCTGCTGCTTCCGTTTCTGCGGCTGCGGGTGCTTCCGTCTCTTCAGCCGCTTCTTCAACAGCTACGGGTGCCACGGGCTGTGCCATCACGGTGTCTTCGTCCCGCAAACGAGCACGCTCTTGACCACGTCTGTTGACGGCTCCAAGCAGGTCCGCAATCCTTCTGCCCTGTGACAGTGCGGGGTCGACAAGGTAATCGCCGAGAAACTCTCCGATCGTCTCCTCTATGCCCTCGGGCCGCGCTGCGTCTTCATCGGGCATTGGACCTTGGAAAGGGGCGATACCTTGAGCTTCTCCCATCAAAGGGACGTCTGCTGTTTCAGGCTGACCACGCGTTAGTGGTGCGTCGATGTTTGGAAACACGTCTTCGCGGTTTTGACTGCGCTCAAAGTTTAGGTCCAGCTCTTCCTGTGAAGGAAGCGCAGCCTCTTCAATGGTGCGCATAGAAACAGGGCTACCGGTCGATACATCAAATTGACTAAGGCGAGACGGTGCAGTGCGCGCTGGGGCTCCGGCAAGCCCCACGCCCGAGGGCCGTGCTCCAGTGGGAGTTACAGGGGGTGCAGCCACACTAGACGGCATCATGGTGGTAATACCAGAAGGGCTGACACCTCTTGAGCCCTCAAGCAAACCGTAGCTTGTCGGAATATCTTCAACGGGCGCACCTTCAGCAAACACTGCGGAATCTTCTGGAAGGTTCTCCAGCTTCCGCATTGTCTCCGCTTGGGTGTACAAATTTCTGGCCGCTTGTGGTATTTCAAACGGCTCTTCGGTCGCAGACGTGAACAAACGCGGGGCGTTGATACCAAAGGGCATGCCTTCTGGATCTTGACGAGACATAAACTCTTCACGACGTCCAGCCATCCGACCAGAAGCTCGCTCAAGCGCCGCACCTACTTTAGGGGCACCAAGGATTGATGTCAGAGCACCCAAGGCCGCTGTTCCAGCAGCTGCTCCACGGTTGCTCAAACTAGCCCCGCCAGCAAGCAAAGCGTCGGCTTGCCGGATAGCGTTGATGCCCACCTCGTTAATAAACTCTCCGATGTTGCCACCGATCTCGGACAGACGCAAAGCCCGCACAGTAGGCGAATCACTGAGAAGTTGCGCCTCGGTTTCAGCTTCAAACCGCTCCAAGCCGCTGCGCGTGTCGATATCACCACCCGCTTGAAAATACTGCGTCTCCTGCATTAGCTCGGGGTACGATGCCATGATGCCGCCCATGTTGCGGAGCTTGTTGCGTGCGTCGTTAGGCATATTGATCCCCTTAGCTAAACAGGCCGGACTTGGCCAAGCCGTAAGCGCCCAGTCCCAGACCCGCAACCTGCGAAGCGGGGCTTGGCCCCGGCTGCTGCTGCTGTACGACCGCGCTTGTGCCTGTCGGCGCACCTTGGAAGATGTCCGAGAAGAAGCCCAGCGACTGATACGGTGACATGGTCTGTTGATACTGGTTTTGGCGCGCCGCGTCGAGCACAGCCTGCTGCTGTGCCTGCTGCTGACCACCCATCGTCAGGGCGGTGTTGATGTCCTGCAGCTGCTGACCTTGGCGCTGCTGGCCGAAGCCCGCCATCTGCGCACCCAGTGCACCCAGACCTTGGCCAAAGCCTGCCTGCTGGCTCGCTGCCTGCTGACCCAGCTGGCCAAAGCCTGTGCCGATCTGCCCGAACTGACCGCCGATGTTGGCAGCTTGACCGGCAGCGGAAAGACCCGCGCTTGCGCCAGACAGACCAAGCTGACCCGTAGTGGTCGCTGCCTGCTGTTGACGCTGACGTGCCGCCTCGAACGCGGACTGTGCTCGGTTGGATGCCGACTCAAAGCCTTCTTGGCGCAAGCGGCTGGCAGTACGTGCCTGCTCGCCCAGAATGTTGCGGCCGATTTCTGACTCGACCAGCCCTGCCCGTGCACCGCCAAACGCACCGGCGCGTGCCGCCTGCGACCGTGCCTCGTTCAGCTGCATCTGTCCGCTGCGGGCGATGTCGCCCAGCGCACTGTCGATGACTTGCTGCTCGAACGGGTTCATGAACCGCTGCGTGGCACCGGGATCAAACTCTGCCCCTGTGCCTGCAAGGCCTGCGATGCCGCGCTCGGCAGCGCCCATTCCGGCCATGCCCGCTTCGGCTGTACCCATCAGGCCGAGGCCCAAGGCCTCACGTGCCGCCTGTCGCTCAGCCTGCGCTGCGCCTAGCTCTTGCTGCGAGAGCCGCCCAGCTTGCTCCGTGGCCATGACGCCTTGTCCGGTCAGAGCTTCGCCTGTGCGCAGGGACGGCTCAAAGCTGCCTCGCGCTTCGCGAGCCATTTGCTCAGCAGCGATCTGTGTAGGCGTCCGCTCTGCGACCATGAAGTCGGGCAGGTTGAGCGGTTGTTGCGCCAGCTCGTATGCCTGTGGAAGAAGTCCAGCTCTGCCGTCACCACCATAGAGGAAGGGGCGAGCTGCCATTGGCAGCTGCTGAATTTGTGTCGTCTGTGATGGTTGGCTACCGCCGCCGCCGCACATTAGCTCATCCCTCGCTCTTTTCTGATCTGCTCGGCTTTCCTGAACATCTCTGCCGCCTTTCTACCACGGTTTCCCGTGCCTGCGTTACCGAGTTCTTCACCCGCACGCTCAATGTTTCCGTCAGCGTCGAGCTGAGCAAGGTCTTTGCCAGACAAGACAACCTCGCCGTTGGACACCATGATCTCGCCAACAGGCTGACCGTCTTGATAAATCGTGCCGGGGATGTCGTCACTGGTGACTGTGCCCGGGCCTTCAATGTAGCCGCCACGCGCAAACTCTTGCTGCGCCATCATAAACGCCTGCTCGCGGTCGCCAAGGTTTGGCAGGCGGTTGAGGCCGCGCTGCTGCATTTCCTGCGCTGCGATCGATGCCAAGCCGCCGTTCATAAACCGCAAAGGAGCAAGTGGAATACGCTGGAAGTCGCTTTGCACTGACCCAAGTCCGATCTGATCTACTGTTGTTGGAGCGGCATCTGCAGGCATTTGCAAGTCACCTTGCTGCATCTGCGAGAACCGCTGCATGGCTTCGGCGCTGCTTACGCCGCCACCGCCGCCCGGGTTCATTGGCAGGGTTNCCCGGGTTCATTGGCAGGTTTATCCCTGTGGCGGCTGGGGCAGGGCGCTCCCCGCCTCCGGTGATAGCCGAGGTCAGCTGGTACGCCTTCATCGGATCAAAACCGCTTTTTGTAGCCGCGCCAACCGCTGCCTCAGTTAGCGGAGTGGACGATTGAACTGCCCCTTTAGCTAGTGTGTCGGCGGTCATCTTTGCGCCTTGTCCGACTGCCGCCGACCCAGCGCCTGCGCCCGCACCACTAGCCGCTGCAGCTTCGGCGCCCTTGCCCGCTGCGCCAGCCACCCCCGGCATGATGCCAGATGCGATGCCACCGGTCAGACCAGATAGCAGCGCGGTCTTTGGATCTGCACCAGAAGCCAGCGAAGCGATACCACTACCCAGCCCCGCAGCAAGAGCCGCGCTCATGCCAAGGGCAGGGGCTGCGGCTGTGCCGATCAGACCGCCGACGATGGGGGCTAGAAGAGGAAGGACCATGTGTTCACCAAGCTTGTTTGCGGTAGTATATCAGAGCCCAACCGCGCTGACTAGGCTGCGCCGCCGTCGGCAGCGTCGGGGACGGTTGCAAAAATGCGGACGCCTGTGCGCTCGTCCCCGGTCCACGGATTGCCGCACTCGGGGCAGTTTCCGGCAGGGTAGCTCAAGTGTTCTTCTGGCGTGTCAACCGCGTTTGGGCAGTGGTTGCAGTGGATTAGGTTTACGCTGCTGCTGGGTTTCATGTGACGACCTTTACTGTTCCGCTGTCGTTGTACAGCGTGCCGGGGGCGAGCCCTGTGGGTGACGTGGGCAGATCGGTCAGCACGACGTTCGTGAACCGACCCTCGCCCGGGTTGCGTGTTTGCTGCATGAAAACAGCGACCGACTGAACCAGCTCTGCAAAGTATCGTTGATCATACTCCGCCGGTGGAACCGGCAGGTATGGTAGAGGCAGGTTTCTCGACATCAGCGTCTCCCGTCAGGCTTGACATCCACCCTCGGTGCGCCCAGCCGCCATGCCACGCCAGTGTCGTCCGATTCAACCTTCAGGCTGAACGCCCTGCCGCGCAGGCGTACGTCCAACTTGTCAGTGTACAGATCGACAGGGGCGCTGGCGCTGCGAATCACCTCGCCGCCGTCCCCGTTCAACGGACCTTGGCCCGGGTAGTTAAACGCGGTGACCGTCATTTCAACGTTGGTGTCAGGGCTGGTGGATGTGCGAAAGTCCACGTCGGGAACAATCCGCGTGATAAACGAAAACTCATTGCCGTCCTGTATGTCGATCGGGCTGGATTCAATGACCGCATTGATGGCGCTTGGTGGGTTGGTAGACCCGTCATCTAAACCAGACTCGTGGAAGTACAGGTAGCCGTCTCGGCTCGCGGCCAGCGGCAGTTGCTTGCGAGCACGATCGACCCAAGCGGTGCGTTCCAATGAACCTGTGTACCAGATATTTTGCTGGTAGTTGTAGACGACATACGCTTCGTCGTCGCCTGTATCAGGGGTAGGGTAAAACCACCATATTTCGCCAAAGGCGGTGTTGCTGCCCGAGATGACCTTGAACGGTTCCGACCGGTCCATGGTCTGGAACACGAAGTCCCGCACGGGGCAGGGCAGCGGCTTGACCGTACCGTCGTAGACAAAGAACTCTTCTTCGCCCATCCACACAACCAAGTCGTCCACCGCTGTGGCAGCAGTAGGTGAGATGATGCTGATGTTCTGCGAGAGCAGTGTGACGCCAAACGTGAACGGCGGTCCAAGGAACTGCAGCGAGTACACAGCTTTGTCGGTCAGCACAATCGTCTGCTGACGTGTCTCTACCGCCCTGACAATCTCGGACCCAGAGCCAAGGACCAAGTCGCCAGCTGTGTTGGTCGCGGTCGCCGTCCAGTTGGCCGGATCCTCTTGGTTCGAGAACCGAATAAGCATCGGATCAAGCTCAGATCCGCCTTGTGGCGTGGCACCGAATGCGATGACGTGACGATCGCGGTCTGATACCATGACTTGGTTGACCTGTGCCGGGGTGTCCGAAGCGCCAGCGAGCGTAGAGATGTTGACGGCGCGACTAGAAGGGCCGACACTTGTGTCCCAAAGATAGATCGGGCCACCCCGCTGGTTGATCAGCAGATCTTCGCCAAACGTGTCGTGGGACCACAAGGCGATCTGAGTTGCGGTGATCGGGATCGAAGCGTCTTCGCTCCACGCTCCGTCGGACCACGGTCCTGCGCCCCAACCCACACCAAGCACGGTCGTGTCCAGCGTACGGTTCAAAAGGTACGTGCCAACAGTGGATGTGCCGCCGTCCCCTGTGTCAGAGCTGTTTGCTGTGACAGGGGTGAAGCTTAGCTCGCCGTCCACAGTGATTGAGGTAATAGATGTGTTCGCTGTCCGAGCTGTGATGGTGTAGTTGTTGGGGTCGATGATAGTGTCGATTTTATACTCTTGGTTCAACACGTCGGCGGTGATGTTGCCCCCAAGCCCTGTTGCGCCACTGAAGATAACAAAATCGTCGGCCAGCGCACCGTGAGCGGTGTCTGTTACGGTGATGGTTGCAGAACCGTTTATTGCCGAAAACGTCACGTCGCCAGCCGCTGTCGTGGTACGCACTGGGGTGATATCAAAGTATGCACCACCTCGGTTGACGTAATATTTGAGGTTGGTGCCGACCCCGAAGTTCCGTTGACCAGACAAATCTGTCCACGCAATCAAACGACGGCAGATACCAAGGAACGACTTGCTGGACAGTTTCTGCCAGCCGCCGATCTTTTCAGGGAAACCCAAGCGGAACCGCACCTTGTCGCCACTAAACCACCCGCCTTCGTTGGCGTAGTCGGTCGCGTCCTTGACGAAACCGGGGCGAAACTGAAGTTTGGACAGGGGCATTTATGCGCCTCACAGCTTCATGATGTATGCAAGCGCATAGTAGGGCGGGCGGTTTTCGTGGGATGCGTCACCACCCGTGCTTGAGATGGTGAGGGAGTGACCGTGCGCCCCATCAAAGGAGGTTACAAATGCGTTGATAGCGCCAGCGGAGGCCGCGTTTAAATTCCCAGACGCAGTCGCTGTTTGCGTAAAGACGCCGCCTGTTTGATCCAGCTGGTCGTCTGCGGTCCGGCCTATCGTTCCGTCCAACGCAGTTGAATCTGCGGTGCCGGTATGTGTATGTGATGGCATCTGCGCTTCGGTCAGCGTTACGCTGTTAGCGCCACCCGTGTCGTTGGGGTTGTAGGTACTGCCCGCTCCCACCACAAACCGGTCGCGAAGATCCGGTGTGCCGCTTGCTCCGTCGCACAAAGCAAAGCCGGTTGGAATGCTGGCAATACTGCCAGACCACAGGATAATACCTCCCTGCGGGATATAACCGAAGCCAGCGCCGCTAGTGTCCACACCGTCAAGTGTGTTTAGCTCGGCGGTGGTGGCAGTGATGCCGTCCATTGTGTTCAGCTCGGCCGTCGATGCCGTCAAGCCGTCCGTAATGTTCAACTCTGCGGTCGTGGCCGTAAGGCCGTCTAGCTTATCGAACTCTGCGGTAGTTACTCCCGTGGCTCTCAGGTCTTTAGCGTAGTTAAAATCTGCTACTGTGCCGGTAAACCCATCAAGTGTGTTGATTTCTGCAGCAGTGGCCGTAAGCCCAAGGTTCGTGAGCGCCGCTGCGGGGTCGGACACCTCGGAGAGATTGTTCACGCCGCGAAGAAAGCCTTCTGTCAGCTCGGTGACCTTGGCTGTCGAACCTGCGCCATTGCAGAAGATAATTGCGGAGTTGCCGTTGGCCACGGTCACAGATCCACCCGATCCCTGCGTAAAGACAGCGGCTTGGCCAGAGTTGTTCTTGACCATGTAGATACGGTCGATCGTGTTCGGCGTAATCGTGATCGTGTTTGTGCCGGTCGGAGATCCACCTAGCTCAAGTACTGCAAAGTGGCCCTCGGACAAGGTGCCTTGCAATGTGGACAACGTAGTCGTTGTACCAGCCAGCGCGAGCGTGGTCACACCGCTGATGGCGCGACCGAGAATCTCAAGGTTATCGTTGGTGATGTCGCCCCACAGGCCACTGTTTTCACCATCGGCCATGAGTTCAAGAAGCAAGTTAGCACTAAAGGAGCTAGGCATAGGAGATCACCTCAAAAAGTTGCTCGCAGCATACACTAGGCAGCAACGTCGGTCCAGTCGGCGGTTGGCGCTGGGTCGAGATCGGTCCAGTCGGGGTTGATGTCAGGGTCGACCCTGCTCCATACAACGACCTGAGTGACCAGTCCACGGGCGCTCACACCAAGCACGATCACTTCGGCAGAAGCAGCGGCGTCAACGGTGCCGACTTGTCCGACACCTTGAACGCCTGTCACATTGACGGTGGCGGTAGCGAGGACCTCGACGACGCCCACAGAGCCCGTGGCTTGCAAGCCGGTAACAGGGACGTCTGCATTGGCGCTGGTGGTAACAGAACCAACTTCCGCGTCAGCCTGTCGGCCAAATACCGACACGTTGGCATCAGCGGTTGCTACTACGGTGCCGACGGCACTTGTGCCCTGCAGGCCAGTTGGGTTGACGTTGGCCGTGCCGATGATCTCAACAGTGCCGACCGAGCCCGTGGCCACAAGTCCAGTGACTGAGACCTTGGCGCTGGCGACCGCAACCACCGTGCCAACAGACGCTGTTGCTTGCAGTCCGGTGACTGAAACGTCTGCATTGGCAGCGGCGTCGGCTGTACCAACTTGACCAGCCGCTTGAACACCCGTGATTGAGATGTTTGCAGTACCAACAACGTCAACGGTGCCGACGGCGGTAGGTGCTTCAAGGCCGGTAACAAGTGTAGCGGAGCTGGTGGAAACGAGTACAACGCCAACCTGACCGGATGCCTGAACACCATCGACCGAAAGGGTGGCGTCACCAACAACCGTAGGAGCACCGACGTTACCGGTTGCTTGGACACCCGTAACAATGACATCGACGGAAGCAGATTCCGCTGCGGCTTCAGCAAGAGCCGAGGAAGCTAGAGGACTAAAGCCGAGCATCTGGGTTTATCCCAACAAAACGTCGAGGGTCAGAGCTTTCAGCTCATCGGGTGTGGCGGCCGCGTCAATGCGTGCGTCAGTCGTCGCATCACGAAGCGCCTGCTTCTTGGCGGCAATGTCTGCTTGCGCTGTGGTGTTGTTTGTTTCAACTGACCGAAACCAGTCCACGTCCAGCTTATTAAAACGAGGCTCACGCTCTGCGCGAAGCCCATCACGATGGATATCACGAGCCTTGACCATGTCGATCTCGACGACATCTCCGTTGAACTGCCACGCCTCACGGAAGATACGGTCGGGGGGGATAACGAGGGATGCCGTATCACGGGCATCTCCGTTGATGTTGATGTAAGTTGTCATGCTGCGGTCCTTTCATCACCGTTTTGGTCAATCGCCCAAGCATTACGCAGTGAGCGGTCAGTAGGGACAAGTTCAACCGGCACGATCTTGAGAATTTCGCGATTGCCTTCATAGTCTCGCCATACGCGGGCAGGGATGTCTTTCTGAACAAGATACTCCATCGCCTCTTTCTCAGTCATCGCAGGGAGAGGTTTGGTTTCGTGCATCAAATAACCACGGGTGTGTCGTTTAAACCCCGGCCGGGCCTCATCTTCGGCCAGAGCGTGATAGACTTCTACAGGCGGCAGGATGTCACCGTGCATAGCCATAGCAAGCCACGTTGGTGATGGCTTGGTGATCCTCATGGGTTCATCAGGTTTGGCAGGGTCTTCCCACATGATTGCGTAGGACGGCTCTGGTAGATCCTTCTGGAGTTTCTTGAAGATCATCTCACGTTCGTGGAGTTTGTACTGGCTGTAATCAACCATGCTTAATCACCCGTGAAAATTGCCGCTGTGTGGACACCATCTAGATAGGCACCAAACGAAAAATTGGATCGGCTATAGCCTGTACGTAAACGACAAGAAGAGGAGGCGGGAGGGGATGTAACATCCAAAGATGTGCTATTAACACTGCCCGTACTTTCGTTAATGTTTTCGCCTATAGCCCCCACAGCGTAGTTGCCAGCGGCAAAGTTGCTGGAAAAGTTCACGCCGTAATTGCCAGTTCCAAAATCACTAATACTGGACACGTTAAAGCTGTCACGTATTGACACGGACCCAGAACCATTAAAGTTTACCCAAGCCTTCGCAGTACCTTGAAAAGCGTCTTCGTTTATACCAGCACTACCAATGCTGGTGACATGACCAAAGCCGTCAAGCGTGATGTCCTGAATGAACGTGTTGCCGCTGTTGTTGACAGAACCTTGAGAAGATGTGTCTTGGTGGTTCAGGGTCACGGAGCCGGACGTGCCGCCACCGGTCAAACCGCTACCCGCATTCACGGCGTCAATGTCACCGGTCGCGCCAGTCGCAACCGCGGTGACGTGACCGTTGGAATCAACAGTGATGGTATCGATCTTCGTGCCGTTAGCCGTGCTTCCGTAGGTGCCAGAAAGGCCAGATGTATCACCGTGGTTGAGGGTGATTGTCTCGTTGAACGACTGGTCCGTTGTAAACGTGCCGCCGCCAGTCAGCTGACTGCCTGCGGAGATAGAGATAGAGGCGTTGTTGGCAGCGTTCGGGATCGACAAAGCAACGGAACCCAAAGCGGTGACGTGGCCGAACCCGTCCAGCGTCACGTCTTGAATGACGGTATTGCCGCTGTTGTTTACACTGCCCTGCGCCGAGGTGTCTGAGTGGCTCAGCGTGACCGAGCCAGACGTGCCGCCACCGGTAAGGCCTGTGCCCGCAGTTACCGCGTCGATATCACCGGTATCGCCGGTCGCAACCGCTGTGACGTGACCGTTGGCATCGATTGTGATTGTGTCGATCTTCGTGCCACTGGCTGTGCTGCCAAAAGTACCGCTGATCGTCGACGTGTCGCCGTGGTTGAACGTGATTGTCTCGGGCGTGCTCTGGTTCGTAGTGAACGTACCGCCGCCCGTGATCGACGTGCCTGCTGCCAGCGTAATCGTCGCGTCGTTTGTAGTAGTCAGAGTTGTCGAAGCCAGCCCTGTGACGTGGCCAAATCCATCCAGTGTGACATCCTGAATGACGGTGTTGCCAGCGTTGTCCACACTAGCTTGGGTCGACGTATCTGCGTGGCTGACTGTAACGTCACCCGTGCCACCGCCGGTAAGACCTGTGCCAGCGGTGATTGTTTGATCCGCAGTCGCACCAGACTCAATGCCGTCCAGCTTCGTGCCGTCCGCTGCAACATCTCGTCCGTCAACTGTGCCTGTGACAGTGATGTCACCCGTGACGTCGATGCCTGTGCCAAAGTCCACGTTGCCGGAGAATGTGCCGCCAGACTCGGGAACCAGATCTGCCGATGCCGCAGTGACAAAGACAGTGGCAGCGCCATTGAGGTTGATGGCGGCGTCAGCGTTTGAGCTTTCAACTACGTTCCGAGTAAGTGTCGGACCCGTCGAGTTGAACGTACCCGTGCCGACCTCGAACGCATCACCCTCTTCAATGACGTAGCTGACCACGTCTCCGTCGACGAGGCCTGCGCCGCCAAAGGTCTGGAAGCCAGCTTCCGCTGCGCCAAGTGTAATCGTCCCCGTACCAGTGGTCGAGGTTGCTACTTTGGCTCGATTGACGAACTTTACCATGCCGGACCTCCCGGCTTACGCGATGCGAATGATTGCGGTGGTAGCGTCGGCAGTGGGGAAGATCACCTGAAAGTCGCCGTCGGTGGAAGTCTTGTCCTCGCCGAAATCCAGAACGACGACCGACGGGTTACCTGTGGCAGTGTCGTTATAGATCAGCGCACCACGAGCCGTGATGGTCGCGTTGGTGAAGGTGATGTCCGCAAAGTCGGTGAACGCTGTCGTGCCACTGGTTGTGGGCGTGACGTTAGTCAGTGCGCCGCCACCAGAGGTGTAGCTTCCGCTGTCTGCAACTTCGCCCGACGTGGTGAACGACGTAGTCGATGCATCCAGCGTAGCGGTGTTGTCATACAGGGCCAGCCTGAAGGTGTTGCCACCGTTGGTGAAGTTATGCACAGCCTGCAGGATTTCCTGCTTGAAGCTGGTGCACATAAAGTTTCCCGAAAACGCCATGTTAAAGTCCTTTCAGTGCGTCGGCCAGCTCTGGATGACCAGCATCTCGAAGAGCATTGTACACGGTTGTGCGGTCGCTTTCCACCGCTTGTTTCAGATACAGCTGTACCAGCTGCTCCACACGTGCCTTAAAGGCATGCGCCTGCGCTCTGATCGGCTCCGGTGCCGTGTCTGACACCGAAACAATCTTGTCCGCGCACTGCGTTGCAAGCTCCTCGGTCGTCAGACCGCGCTTAGACGTGGTGTTGACGTTGACCTGAAAGCCAGCGCCCATGTCCAGTGCTCCAGTGATCATGCTTTTCTCCGAATCAGTTCGCCGGTGCGATACTCGTCAGTGCTCTGCTTGGCTTCGCCCAGAAGCTTGAGGCCCAAGATCGCTTCTTGGAAACGCGCTTGGTAAAGCTGCGTCATGTCGGGGTCGCCCTTCAAGAAGGTGTTTGCCTCGATCAACGTACCGTACAACATGGCCAGATCAGCGTTCTCGCTCAGCCATGTTGTGCCGTCCTCGGGACCGGCCGTCAAGCTGGCTGGACGGAACAGGTACTGCAGCTGCGCTGTGTATGCTTCGTCGGGCGCGGGCGACAACAGGAAGTAGTCGTTGTCGAACTGAGCGTAGTATTTAGGCTCGCCTGTGGTCGACTCGTCCGGTGTGTAGGACTGGGCAAAGCTCAGGTCCTTGAACTGGACGAAGAATTTGTTGCCGTCACTGCCGGTCAGGTTCAGGGCCATCGGAGCCAAGAAGTCTGGTGGTACAGGCAAGAAACGGCTACCTACCGTTGTGGGCGAGGTCGCGTTCTTCTGGAACAGCGACAGCTGCACGCCTTTGAGCAGGCGCTCTTCGGTCAGGCGAATAAAAATTGGCAGGTTGTTAACCAACGCAGTTTCGCTGGACTCAACAAAGTCCTGCACCGCCTGCTTCAGTTCAGCAAAGGTAAAGCTCATGTTGTCACCACCGTAACTTGTCCAGCTTTACCTACCATGCGTGGGGGTATCAGCGGAAGACCCACGGTGTCGGTGTAAGCGAACACCTTCAAAGGCTCGTCTCGATCAGGGCGTGGGTTGCGCAACGCCTGCGGATCTGGACCCGGGCGAGGCGGGAACAGTTGCGGGTGCTTTGGCTCGTACTCGTCAGGGCCAACGAGCAAGCCATTCCACTCGCGGCGCATGTCTTTCAATCGGTAGCGAAAGCCAGAGCGGTCCGAGATGCCGTAGGCGTTTTTGTCTGACGCGAATGCCATATCAGTAGCCCCGCATAAAGCGACCGTCGGGCACCAGTCTCAGGCTGACCCGATCTTCGTCTTCCGTTGCCGCACGCGTAAACTCTTCTTCGTATACCGCCTTGAGCAGCTGCACACGATCGGGAGCCCGCTTCATCGCCAGATAGTACGCCAGTCCTGCGACCATGCACGGGTAGAACCGGAACGGGATCTGCGTGGTGTTAGTCAGGGCGTCGGCGTCTTCAATCCGACGTGCGTAGTAGTACACGATCTGGTCTGTCGAGTTCTCGGGCGTTTGCCAGAGGTTGATGACAGGTTGAATGCTGCGATCGAAGTAGAACTGCGAGGGTCGACCTTGATCGGTTTTGTTCGGAAAGTCGAGGTAGTCGCCCCGGCTGATCCGTTCCATCTCGATATCAGTGCCGTCTCGGCGCAGCACCATCTCAAGAATGTCGATGACGTCCGTGCCGAGAACCTCCTGCGCCTGACCTTGTGTCAGGGTCAGAACCTCTTGCTCCACGGTCCAGAGATTCAGACCACGGTTTGCCCACTCGGCAAACATCAGGTTCAGAGATCGACGCGCGGTCTTTGCGTCGTAGCCCGTACGAACTTCGAGGCCGCACCGCTCGTACGCCTCTTCGATCGCTTCCGCGACGTCGATGTTAAAGTCTCTGGAGCCTGACGTTGTCATCTATCACACCTTTTTGGTGTCGCGTACGCCACGGTTGCCCATGACACAACCGCCGTTCTTAAAGCCCTTGACCCCACGCCCCTTCAGGACGTCGGCCTTGGTGACCTTCCCGTCTTTGTTCAGATCGGGAAAGTCATTCTTTTTCTGGTCGGCCATTACTTCTTACCGTAAGCTTTGCCGCCGCCCATCATCTTTTTCTTGGCGGTGCCACCGTGCATCATTTTCTTTTTCGTGGCCTTCTTGGCGGTTGCACGACCGGCGGTTGGCTTTGCGGTCTTCTTGCCGCGCATCATCTTCTTGTCCATGGTGATCTCTCCGTTGGTTGAGTTCGTGATCATAGTAACTGAGTTTTTCCCGCTTTGCAGCAGAATTGATTAGAAGACCCGTACCTGTCCACCGTTGGCCGCTTTGACCTTGGCTTTCTTGGTGTTGGACACAACGGTCTTACCCTTCGCGCCAGCCTTCTTTTTCTTGCGGGCAGTAGCTTTGCGCTCGGATTTGCTGAGCGACTCGGCCTTCTTGCGCGGCAGGCAGCGGTCAGGGTTTTTCTTGTCCTTGGACGTGCCGCATTCACCGGCGATGTTGCCCTTGGAATCGATCCTGACCCAGTTCTGTTCGCGCCACTTCTTTAGTTCGCCCATCAGAAAACCCTCACAAGGCCGCCGTTCGCTGCTTTCTTCGTCTTGGACTTCGATTTGCCCTTGGCCGCTTTAGCATAGTTCGGGTCCTTGCAGTACTTGCTCGCCGCCATGTTGGCGTACGCGCTGGGGTACGTGTCAAAGGTCCGCTTCGCCCAAGCCTTGCCCTTGGCGCAGATCTTGTTGCTCTTTTTCTTGGCCATCCTAGCCCATGCCTTCCATCGCCATCCGCTTGCGGGGGCTGCAGGACATCTGGTCGACTTTGCCGCCCTTGGCGTATCCGCGTTTCTGAGAGCCCGACTTCATCTTGCCACCAGCCATGTAACCGTTGGCTTTCTTCTTCATCGGCGGCTTCGTGATCTGCTGGTTCATGTTACTGCGCATCATGAGTCTCGGTCCTTCCGTACAGAAAAGTTTTGCAGGATCATTTTGATGTCTGCTCGCATCTCAGACAACATCGTATTTGTCTCGTCACGCGATTTCTGCGCTTGTTCGAGATCCTCTTTTCGCTGTTGCCACAAACGCTTGATCTCCTTTTCGTTGCCGAGCGCCTTCGCTTCCAAGCGAATGAGCCAAGCCAGAAAGGCAACTGCAGCAAGCACAACAGCCAAAAATTCGTTGACGTAATCCAGCATCTTCAGCAGTTCCACGCTTTCCGCGACCAGTAGTTGGCGCTAAATTTATCGTTAGTGCCTTTCTGGCCGCTCGATCGAGCACAGTAGCTTTTCTTGCGCTCGGGTTGATCTTTCTTGATCGACATCTCCTTGGACCCAAAACGAACCAGCTTAACATCATCGCCCTTCTTGGCAAGCACAGCAGATTTCTTTGGGCCCTTGGGTGTACGCTTCGGCTTGTTGAAGCCGGGGAATGTCTCACCGCGATACTTCAGCTTGCCGCCGCTGGTGCGTTCAACGTC
>AKVG01000035.1_pt1 | contig 37848 bp, 51 predicted proteins | sample 248631 | NCBI WGS metagenome assembly AKVG01 (sample SAMN03295113, study PRJNA81851) | hypersaline lake metagenome | isolation source: aqueous lake water sample, post-0.1 um filtrate containing the viral fraction | place: Australia: Lake Tyrrell in northwestern Victoria
ATTGCTGTTTTTGATGAGTCAGGGAATTTGTTGGATTATGAGATTGAGAGTTTTGACGCATCAAGTGAGACAGCGGTGCTTTGGTGTTATAATAGCTGGGTGCGTGACGGTACAACTCAGGCACAGATAGCTTATGGAGACGGACCTAGCACTAGTCAGGAAAACGTGACAGGTACTTGGATTTCTAATTGGAAATCAGTATACCATTTAGATGAATCTTCAGGTACTACAATAGATTCGACTTCAAATAATAATGATTCTTTAGATACAGTAGGAACTACTTTTGATATAAATGGAGAGTTTAATGGAGGTAGAAGTTTTGATTCTGATGATAAAATAGAAGTCGGTGCTTATGGAGTATTTGATACATCTTACACACTTTCTGCATGGATAAAAACCTCGAGTACAGATGGTGAAGAAAGTATTTTTGGAGGAGGTAATGGAGCTGGAGAAGCTACTTACCAATTTAGGACGGGGAGGGCTGATAAAGGTGATGAAGACAAAATTGAGTTTAGGTATTACACAGGAAGTAGTGTACGCCAAATATTTTCATCAACTTCAATAAACGATGGGAATTGGCATTACGTTGTAGGGATGCTTGACACGGGCAGCGATGAATTAAGGCTTTATATTGATGGTTTTTTAGATAATACGAAGACTGGAGTTAGCGGTACTCCAAGACTTGATGGAAACGATTTTAATTGGGTAGGTGCTAGTAATAACGCTAATTTTTGGGCTGGAGATATTGACGAAGTAAAAGTTTACGATGGAAATTTAACGTCTGAACAGATACAAGCAGAGTATGATGCTTCTCCTAAAGGCGGACAGACTTTTTTCAGCCAGCAAGCAGCAAATACAAAAAAAGTAATTGACACCACACAACCAACTAGTTACAACTACAAAGTTTTAACCACATATGTCTCCTCCAAAGCTGTAGATAAAGTTAGTAAAACAATTTACAACTACAAAAACTTAACAGCTAAAGCTTTAGCTGAAAAACTCTTCGAAAAAGGTAGTTTAACAAGCTACAATTACTCACCTAACACAGTTAAAGATGTTTCAACAGCAATAGTACCAGGAGAATTGTTTAAAGCTGACTGGAGTCCTTTTACAGCAAAGTCTTACGGACTAACTGTAGCCAAAGCAGTACTTACGACTTATTTATTCGACACAATTGGAAAAGAAAAAGTAGATACTTTATTTGTAGATGTAGTTCCAGTAAATGCTACTAATTTAGTTTTCAACGCAGACGAGGCAAACGAAGAAATGGTAGAACCTGAAGGTCAAACCAACTTCGTACCTATGTTGAAAGTAACTAAGCAAGGTCCTGGACAAGACACTCCACTTATTAGTTGGAACACAAGTCTAGACAGTTCTTTAGATACAGGTTTCGCCAAGGAACCGAAAGATATTTATTCAAATACAACCGACTTCGACAACTCTTTTAAAGAACTAGAACCAAATATGGAGTACGGGGACTCTGTAAAGGTTTGGCTGTATGCAGATTTCCAAAGCGCAGATTACAATACAAACATAGATAACGACTTAGAAATCAAGGCAAGTGGGTCTTAAAACATGACTACAACTATTGACTCAGATTTCGTAAATGATTTCGGAGTAGAAAACGACGTATCTTTTTATATAGACAACAAGAAGATAGATGGGTATCCTAAAGACGGATACATCGAAGAAAGACTTAACGAGATGAACACGCTGGAGATGACTTTTTACTCTACAGGAGACAATATAGATCTTTTAGTAGAGAAAAAAAAGTTGTACGTGTTTACAGATAGAGGAACAGAACCTCTTGTATTCGAGCTCACCGATGTAGACAAAAAATCTGATTACAAGATAAAGGTAAAAGGAAAACAAGCAGGTTTTAAACAGTTGCAGTCTTTGCAGACGGAAAGAACTACTTATACAAAACAAGCTGCAGACAACATACTTACAAGTGAAATCGCATCGTCTGAAATAAGTTACGGTACAATTGAATCAGCTCCTGTAACTTCTATACGTACAGACTACGACAACAAGTTGAGACTGGCAATTGGCTTAGCTAACCAGGTAGAATACGAGGTATACACTTCTCGAAAAGAATCTGATGACTGGCAGAACTCTTATCTAAATTTTGTAGATCACAAAGGCTCGGAGTCTCCAGTAACTACATTAGATATAGGTGGAAACGCTGAAAAAGTAGATAGAAACAAAGACGGAGACATAGTTGCAAATGATTTAACAGCTCTTGGATACGGAGATGGAATAAATCAGATAAAGGCAAGAGTTTTCGAAGCTGGTCCGTACACAGTCTTGACACAGGAACTTGACGAAGGTGACACATCTACATTTACTGTAGAAGACACATCTGTATTTGGATCCTCTGGAGACAACTTAACTGTTAGAGTTGGTTCAGAAGTTGTTGATTGTGACATAGTAGACGGTACAACTTTGTCCATTAACTATAGAGGTTTAAACAATTACGAAGGAGACTCTACAGAAGAGATAGATCATTTTGAAAACGTATTGGTTTTCTTAAGGGAAAACGTAACCCAGGGAGACGGACTTTACAAACCAAACGAGACAGATGCATCTCCTGACTCGTCTATTTCTAAATACGGGTTGGAGCAAGCAACTCCTCAAGACAAGGAAATTGTTTCAAAAACTGCTTTGGAAAAATTTGCTTGTAACGAACTAGCTGCAAGGAGGGAACCACCGTTTAGGATTCAGGTAAAGCTTACTGATCCAACTATAGATCCTGTACTTGGAGACTCCGTACTTGTAGAGGATTTACAGGCAATGGATACTTCTCAAGAATTTAGGATTCTAGGAATTGAGAGAAAGCTAGGTCTTGGAGAAGAAGAAAAAATTTATCATTGCTCGAACCTCCCTAAGAAACTGATTCAAAAACTGAAAGAGTTAAGCAGGCAAAGTGATGCAGAGTCCAGGCATATGCAGGGGGCGACCAATATCGACAGTCAAAACTTTGCTGATAACTGTGACACTACAAATCCACTGAATACAAAGTTCTACGTGCCTGAAGACGCTGTAGAGATAAACAAAATTAATTTAGTGTTTAACAGAGAAAGTTTTAGAGGCTACGTACAAAATTCTTCACACGATCACACCATTACAGTTAACCACCCTACACATAATCACACAGTGGATGTTGTACACCCTTCTCACAACCATGATGTAAATATTTCCGACACAGCTTCGACGCAAGAAGTAGGAGAACAGGAAACAGGACATATTGCTATTCCACCCAGAGAAGAAAATTATTCAATTGAACACAACAGTTCAGAAATGGGAGATATATTTTTAGAGGTGCCTGATTCCCGAGGAGGAACAACTACAGCAGTTTTAATTACTATAGAAATAGCAAACAACGGTGATTCTTCAGGTAGTTTTACTTACGATTTATACAACAAAACTACAGATACATACCTACTTGAAGACCAAACTTACGCACTACTGTCTAAAGAATCAAAAACAATTAAACACACTATTCCTACAAATCAGTTAGATGTTGGAGAAACTGTAGAATATCAACCGGTAGGAGGAACTTTTGATCACACAGATACTACAGATGTGACTACAAAACACAGTTATGTTTCATTATCTGCTAAACCTTCTACTGAACACGACCACGATATTTCAGACAGCACTACTTCAACAGATGCTTTAGGAACTACTTCGTCAGAAACCTCTAGCGATGAGTTAGGGACAACTACTTCTGAAACATCAGACAATGCAGGAAACCCTATTTATGGTTTATACGAACCTACTTCGGAACCATTAGTTGATTTAGAAGTTTATGTAGACGGTAACCTTGTCGACACTGTTTCAGATGTTGGTGTAGGTTACGAAAAATCTATACCAATGGATTTAAGTAGTAATTTAAGCACACCCATCCCTGGAAAATACCATGACATAAAATTAAAGCCGATAGACACAGGTGGGGGAAACAACGGGAGGTCAAGGATTAACGCAACAGTTTACCAAAAAATATTTGTACAATCTGCACAACTTGATGTTGAAGGAGAAGGTGGGGGAAGTAGAACTTAACAAGTATAAACCAATAAAAACGAGTTACCAGAAAGTAGTTACATGTCTTTAAAAGAAAGAGTTAAAAAGTCGAAAGGATTCTTAGTTAAAGAAGGAGGATTTCTTGACTACGTAGAAATGCATGCTTTCTTCCTAGGTTTAATACCTTATTTCCTACTTTCTAAAAGTCAGTTCCTCCCTATGGGAAGAGACATTTTACTTGTAATAGGTTTAGTGGCTATAGGAGTAAAGGGATACGACAAATACGTAGGTAGTATAAACAAAGACATACTGAGAGAACCTCAATACTTCTGGCTAGGAATGGGAGTTGCACAGTTAATTATGTGGGTGCTATAAGATGGTTAAACAGTTCTGGAAGGTAAACAATATGCAAGACATAGAGAAAGCTCTGGAAAATGAAATAACTTCTTCAGATAAAGAGATAGACAAACTTCTTTTTATGGGTATAATGAATAACAACCAAAAAATATCTGAAATAAGCAGTAAGATAGACAAATTCGTTCTACCGATTGTAATTGGTACTGCAACTATGGCGATAACTACTATAGGGATTTTTGTCTCAGTTGTTTTATAGCAAGGTGTTGGGTTACTTTTATATATTGGAAAAATGAATAGTGTAATATGTCTAATCAAGAAGACGTTCTCAGTTTTTTAAACAAATCTATAAAAAAACCGTATATCAACAATACAACGGTCTCTACAGGGATTCCTAAAAAACTTGCTGACTTTGCATCTGTAGACGAAGACGTTGAAATAGTTTTAAAGCCTTTTTATAACGAAGAAAACAATCCTGCTATACAAATAGTAAACAAGGAACTTTACAATGGAGAAATAAATGAGGAGGGAGGGGATAACGTAAAAAACATGATGCATAAGTGGATTTTTCTCACTAAAATGCTTCTTCACAGGATTTCTAGGAAAAAACTTAGAAAGTTCCTGGAATACATAGACAGTTCTTCAAAGCATAAAATCAATGAAGAAGGTAACATTATCGAAAAAGAAAACGTTGTGTTTAGAGATTTCAAAGACGTAGTGAAGAAGATTTTAAAGGAGGTAGATGAAATAAATGCTTAGAGAAAGCAAAGAGTTTATACTTAACTCTTTTAGCGAAACAGCAGACGAAGAAGACTTACCTGATCCTGCCTACGAAGATGCTCTGGAAGAGTTGCATGGAGCTATAGAAAAAGACGATTTCTCAGAAGTTGAAAAAATACTAAACAAGTATTCGGAAAAATACAATGCTGATTTTTCAGAAATACTTGAGTTTATAGAGGTATATGAATCTGAAAAACTTTTTCAAGGAGGTGAGGAAGAGTCGGAGAAAAACAACTCTATAGACAAATCTGTAGAAACAGCTATAAAGTCTAGAATAGCAAATACAGACAAAGACAACATGGTTTCTTACATTAATAAAGATGTAAACAATGTTACACTCAAAAGTTTAACCAAAGATATATTTAACGAGTACAACAAATCTGTTTTCTTTGTTTCTCCTAACGAAAAATTAGAGGGGAGGATTTCAGTTGCTTTATCTGAGACAAAGGATAAGTATTCTCTTTTCGAAGCTTACGACAAAGAAGACGGAATGAGATACAGGTTTTTCGGAGAAAGCAAGGTTAGAGGTCAAAGCTTGTCAAAGCTTACAGAAGGTTTTATGACTTACAAGTTTGTATCTGACAACGAAGAATACCTTGTTTTTAGTCAGGAACCTTTGAAGCCTCAGAGATGTGAAATAGAAGGTCAGGTTTATCGAATCAATGACTCGAAAAAAGTAGGGGAGAACCGTCAGTTATCTATTTCTCAAGACATTATATTTGCTCACACAGTTAATCCATCTGTTCGTATGTTGGATGAAAAAGAATTATTTAGAGTTGTAGACGAACATAACCACGAATCACTTGCAGAGTCTCTTCTTGGTCGGTTCAGGCACCCAAAATGGTTTGAAAAATTACTTCTCTCGTTAAACTTTGTAAACGAGGAATTTGACTTCCCCACATCTTTTTTCTGGCTAGGACCTACTAGGACAGGAAAATCAATGGTTTTAGAATCATTTAATAAATCACTTGATGAAAGAAGAAATCCTTTCTCAGGTAGTAACTCAACTGTGAAAGGATTAACACCTAGTTTCGCAGAAACTCCTGTCTCAGAAGGATACTTGCTAAAGACACAAAGAGCTGCTTGTGTAGATGAGTTTTTAAATATACTGCAATCAACTACTAATTCAAATGCGAATACACAGGACGCATTTAGACCTCTACTTGACTTATTAACTCATAAATCTACTCAGTTCGGATCAGGAAATGGAGACATAACAGCTAAAATGGAGTCTACCTTGTTTGCAGTTGGAAATCCTTGTTACGGAATAGACAATATAATAGATGCGTGTAAAAAACTTGACGATGCATTTATGGCTAGATTGTTGGTTTACGACCAGACAGAAAGTCATATAGACTTCATAAACGAAAGAAAAAAAGAGACAGGTACTTTGTCTGACAAAGAAATGATGCCTGAACGAGACGACGACTTTATCTCTTTAGTTGATACTTTGAAAAACCATATACATTTAAACAAAGAAATTAGTACTGAAAAAATTTCAGAGATAAAAAAAGATCTTAGAGACTCTGTACCTACAGAAATGGATGTCATATACAAAAACGGATACGACCAACATTTTAAAAACCTTCTTGTAGGCTTAGCGAAATACCATACAATAATTGATAACAGAGACGAATTTACTGTTAAAGAAAAAGACTACGAAGAAGTTAAACGAATAATGGAGATAATTATTAATTCATGGAATGAATCAGTTAATTATAATCGTATGCGTCCATCTGTTCGTGTAGAGTATCTGCAGAGGGATGAAAGAGTCATATACAATTTAATAGATAAAAACAACAAGCTAACCAAGGAAGAACTGGAGGAAATGACGGACACACCTAAACTAGATAGATTGATTAGCAAGCTTTTACGAATAAGTGTAGTAAAAGAGTTAGAGGAAGACATATTTGCACCTCACTGGTACGGAGGAGATATATAAACCAATAAAAAAGACAAAACTAAGTCTATTTTATGCCTGAAATCCGTAACATCTCAATTTCTTCGGAAGGTTCGAACTCTTTTGAGATAGACACATATAAAAACAAAGCAATTGCTATAGGTTTAGAAGGAGACAGTAACTCAACAGATATAAACTTAGTTTTAAAAGGTAAATTAGTTCAGAACCAAATTTATGGAGAATTTGATTCTATAGACAGCTACGACTTAACTAAGCACTCAAGTAACAAAAAAATATTCTTTTTCGACGTAGCTGAATTAAACGATGTAGAACTAACTTTGGAAAACAATACACAAACAAGTACGGATTTAGTTTTAACTTATAGAAGAGTTGATTTGTGATGGAAAGAAGAAAATCTGTTTTGAAAGATTCTCAAGACAGAAAATCTAAAAGTTTAACAAGTATTGATTTAATCCATAACCGAGTACACGATGGAATTTGCTACTCTGCTTCGAAACTATTTGAAACTGTGAGTTCAGGAAGTTCTGTTAATTTAAGAATACAGTCTCACGACAAAGAACTACACATAGTTATCCAAGCTTCTGCAAATGCAGAAACAGATGTTGAATTTTATTCAGGTGCAGATGTTTCAGGAGGAACCACTCTCTCTCCGAACAACAGAAACCTTGAAGTAAACAATCCATCTGATGCTGATGCTTATTACAATACTTCTATAACGAGTACAGGAAACGAAATAGCTGAAGAATTTATAGGTGGTGGAGAGGCTGTAGGAGGTAGAACTATAGGTGCAGGAGCTTACTCTCGTGCAGAACTGGTTTTAAAACCAAACACAGATCACGTAATTAAAGCATCGAATACCTCTAGTTCTGATTCCGATATTTTTCTAAAAGCTATTTGGTACGAAGTTTTATAAATGATACATTCCCATAATAGGATAGGCATTAAGCCTGGAGGACCAACCAATGGGAATTTTAAAAAAAGGCGGAAGCAAGTCGAAAGAAGATTTTGAAAACCCTCACATACCAGAAGATTTCTATCAAGGAACCCTGGACGAAGTAGCTCTTTACCAGAAGCCAAACGATGACGGAGACGACTACTACAAAGTTAGGATTAATGTAGAGATTCCTGAAAAAGAAGTTAGCATACCTTATTTTGCTCCAGCGAATTTCTCGATTACAAAAGGAGATGGAATGAATTCAGATCTAGCAAATCAGTTGATAAACTTGGATCTGGAGGAAACAGCTGCGAAAGTAGTCGAAGAAATAGTTGGAGAAGAAGGTATCGAAGAGCAACTGATTAACGGAAAAGTAAAATTCGAAGTAGAGGAAGAAGACGACGAAAAACTATTCAAAGAGTTTTTAGTTACGCTTCTGGATCAGAAAAAGGTGCGAGTTCTGGTAGCGGACATGAACGATGGAGAATCCTCTTTGATAAGTAAATTCTCTGACTACGAGGTTATTGAGGAGCAGTAAGCTCCTCATTTTTTTTATTTTTATAGGTGGTTACTATGAAATGGGAGCTTGACGAAGAGCTGACCAAAAAATTGAGAAAAGTAATTAAAAACTTTTCTAGAGGAGATGTTTCTATAAAAGATAATGTTATAGAGTGTGTCAACTATGCTCAGACACAAATGCACTTTGTAGAGCTTGACGAAGAAATAGTTGAAAATCCAGATGGAAAAAAAAAGTTTTTAAGTCAAGAAGATCTTAGAAATGCTTTGAGTCCTGGAGAAATAATATTTGAAGAAAACTTCTGTAAAATTTGTTCAAACAGTAACGAAGAATTTAAAATACGTTACGTAAGAAATCCTGATACAGAAGGATACGATTTAGAAAATATTTTAGATAGTCTATACAAATTTGATGTCGATGCTGAAAAAATAAGTGATTTCTTATCGAAAGCTGATAAAGTTACTTCCAGTAAAGCAAGAGCTGTCTTCGAATTAGATAATGTTTTAACAATTAAACTAGACAGTAAAAGAAATACTGCAAAGAAGACTTTGAAGGTGGAAGAAACTAGTTCTCCAGAGTCTGTAGAGACGAAACTTGGTTCTGACTACTTTTCTTCGGCAATACCCAGGGTATTTGATGGAGATACCTTTCTTTACACAGGGCAGGATAAACCTATAGTATTCAAAAACATTGAAGACAGTTACGACTACGTTGTTGTAACAACTCCTCTCCTTGAAGAAGACTGAACAACCCAAACTTTTATAAACAAGATTGTTTAACAATTATATATGTTTACCAATGAGGAACAAATTAAAAAGATATTTATTGATTCATGGGCTGTTGACAACTTTCTAGCTATAGACGAATTAGATGAACCATACAAGGGAGGTTTATACAAAAAAACACTTGGTTCTTCTTCTTATACTTCGAACATGGTTGATCGATTTAAAGAAACAGGATTGATAGAACTAAAAAAAGAAGAAAACAAAAGGAAGATTTACGAGTACACAGAGGAAGGAGAAAAATTAAAGGAAATGTTTTCAAATTACTTCCCCTCCATCAGGTCCGATGACTGATCCGTCTTTACTAAGTTTTAATTGAAGGTCTCCTTTGTAAGTATCTGTATAAGCATTTTTTATCTCGATGGTTTCTCCCTCTTTTATTTTACCAGCTTTTTCTGCGTCTTTATTCCATAAATTAAGTTTTATCTTTCCTGTATCATCTTTTAACAATACGTTTCTAAGCACCCAGTCATCTCCTTCAACTTTATCATTTACTTTATCTACCTGGAACTCACATTCTACATCGTACATCTCTGGTTGGAGGTTTTCAATATCTATAGAGAGCTCTTGATCTTCTTCTAATTCCTTGTTTATCTCTATTCCTAAATCCCTACCTACAAGATAAATAGCTGCTTCTTCTGTAACCAGTCCGTTGTATCTATCTATTTTTTCCTGTATTTTTCCGTTTAAATGCTTTTTATTTATTTCTGTATTTTCTAACAAAAGCTTCCTGTGTTTCTCCTCCGTTGTCTCTTGTTTCACTATTCCCATAACTACCAGTCACATATATAAAAAAATAAATGGGGAAAGGTTCTCAGAAACTAATCAAGAACCTTTCTTTTAAGGAAAGAGATAACTGATTCTTCTTTATACTTATCTCTCTGATCCACCATTTTCTGGAGATGTTCGTTAAGATTGTTGTAGTCCTTTGTAACGTGCTGGTACTGGTGGTAAATAGCATTTGCTCCTTTCGCAACAGAGCTTTCTACTTCTGTTACTAAAACCAATTTTACTAGGTGTTTCTTATTGAGATTTTTGTTTTCTTTTCCTGGTATCTCAAGTAGTTCTGCTATTCTGTCATCTGCACCTTCTTCGTCTGAATCTATTTCCCTAAGAATTTCAGAAAGTTGGTTAACGTTTTCTTTTAACTCAACTACGAGTTCGTCGTTTGTTTTGTCTTCCAAAGTTTCCTTCATTTCCTCTAACTTGTCTACTCCGATGTCTACAAAGTCATCAATAGTTTCGTCTTTTTCAGTCATAGTATCTACCTAGTATACGTTATTTCTCCTTTGTTAATTTCATTTTTTATTTTTTGTAGAGCTATTTTAATTATGAGGTTATACGTGACCTTCCCCTGGGCACTTTCGAAAACTGTTCGAGAATCATAATCTTTCACATCTTTTTTTAAGTTTTCTTTAAGATCTTCAAGCATTTCCTGAACTTCGTCATCTACTCTAGGTCTGTTTTTACATATCATTTTATCTATGTTTTACTCACACTATTTTATAAAGGTATCCCAAGCTTTTTAAAGGAGAAGTTTTATAAGTGTTACTATGGGTATATACAAAGACAATTTAATAGAAAGATTACAAGCCATTATTGTGATGGAACAAATTAAAAAAATTCTAAACGGAGAAACAAATACATCTGAGGACGAAGTATACGCAGAGGAAAAAAGACTTTCTTCAGCAAACAAAGCAAGTATAACCAGGGATGTCAAGGAATTCATGGAGGCAAAGGAAGAACAGATAAAAAAAGCAACTAAACAACTCTCTGATATTGAACCAGAACACGATCAAGGTGTAACTCCTGGAAAATACGATGTAGTTTTCCACAGAAGCGACGACCACTTCGGAGACATAGTAAAAGACGAGAAAGGAAACACTATATACGATACAGAAATAGCTAAGGAAAGGGTACAGGAATACTTTGAAAAAGCATTTGAATACTTGGAAGACAAGGAATTTGAAAATGCTTATCTTCTTCTTGGAGGAGACATAGTTACAAACGAAGCAATTTATTCAAGCCAACCTCACGAAATAGACAACACTATTGACGAACAAATAGACGAAGCAACAACTGTGTACATGCAAGTAATAGAGAATTTAAGTAAAAAATTTGATCATGTAAACGTTGTTTGTCAAGGGGGAAACCATGGAGAATTCAGAGTGAAAGGTTCGAGTAAACACGCAAATGCAGATGATTTGATGTACAATGAAATACATAACATAGTTAAATGGTCTGATATGGAGAACGTTAGTTTCAAAATGTCGGACAGATCTGACTATGTAAACTTTAGGATTCGAGGAAAGTACCAAGGACATTTAAGACATGGAGACAACGTAAACAACCATATAGGAACCTCTAGTCCAGAAAGCACTTGGCGAGCTTTTCTAAACAAGTACGAATTCGATATTGCTTATAGAGGACATTACCACGAGAAAAAAATGGAAGACGTCCAGGGGAGACCTGTATTAGAAGCTCCTTCTCAAAAACCTAGTTCAGATTTTGAAGGTGCTAACGGTTTATTCAGTAGACCCCAAGGGTATATACATCTAGTCTCTGATGAAACACCTCTGGAAGAAATAAAGATTATTAACTATGACGAACCAAAGAGCTAAAGGAAGAAGAAACGAAAACAAGGCTAAAAAAAGACTTAAATCTATTGGATTTAATATTGATTCTCAAAACTACTCAAGATACGGTAGTAAAGACTTGTTTAACTTATTTGATATAGTTGCTGTACATCCAGAAACTCCTACTGTATGGGTTCAGGTAAAAACAAATGTTGCGAAAGGAATTAACAGTTTTTCGAAAGAAGTTAGAAACCTACTTTCTCTAAATCATAACAAAGTTTTTTACTTTGTTTGGCACGACTACGAAGGATTTAGAGTCATTCAAATAAACGATGAAGGAAGAGAAACAGTGGTTGACGAAAGAAAAGAAGACAGTATTTCTTCAGAAACGTTTTTCGAAAACTTTATAAACAAGCATTGTGGTTAATTATATATGGAATACGAAGAACCAAAAGTTAGTTTAGAAGAACTGGAGAAGTACTTAGAAGATTTCGAAATAGATAGAAGTTTTTATTGGGAGGACCAGAGATACAGAGTAGGGGAAAGTGCAGGACAAGTTTACTGGATTAATGAAGAAGGTTTTTTAGAGTATTCTTACACAATTTTATAAAAAGATTATCTAGCACCACAATATTTATAAACTAGGACATACAAAATCTATCTACAGCATATCAAACCTAAGGACTCTATAAGGTGGATCCTCCACCGAGGTGATTGTTATGGATCCAGAAGATCCTGAAATCGATCCAGAAAACCCTGATGAGTAAATAAGGGTTTGAGGTGGGTTTAGACATCCACCTTGTTTTTTTACTTTATTAAGAGTTGGTAAATATGGAAAAGAAAAAAGTTCTGATTGTCTCCGATGGTCCTGATTCAAAAACAGGTTTTGCCAAAAACTGTCAATGTATTCTAGACGGAATAAAAAACCATGACAAGATAGATGTAGGTGTAGCTAGTTTTTCAGATATAAAAGGAGGAGAGGAAGACGGATACAAAATCTTTCCAGCAGGGTCAAGTGGTGTACAGGATCAAGGAGAGGGAAAAGTACCTGAGATAATAAGGAAATGGGAACCAGACATTGTTTTAACAATTGTCGATCTACAAATGGTGGATTATTTGAAAGAGGTAAAGTATCCTAGTGAAGTTAACATTAGTATAGAGGAACCATACAAAGGATACAATCCAGATGACGTAGGAAATCAAGTGTCTAAAAAAGTTAGAAAGATAAAAAACAATAAAAAAACAGATTTTAAGTGGTACGCTCTCCTACCTATAGATGGAGATCCTATACCTCTTGAATGGCATGAAACAATTAAGTATTACATAGATAAAACTATTGTAATGAGTGAATACGGTAAAAAAGTAATTGAAGACGAAGTAGGGGTAACTCCTGAACACATCCCTCATGCAGCAGAGGTTAAACAGTTTATTAGAACTAATGCTAAAAAGAAGGAGATGTTTGGAATACCGAACAATCGTTTTCTCGTAGGAACAGTTAATAGAAACCAAAAAAGAAAAATGTATCCACGTCTTATAGAATCTTTTTCAAAGTTTTGGAAGAAAAATGGTAAGCCTGACGACGTGCATTTGTATATACACTGTGACTACACTGATCCAGAAGGTTGGAACATCTCGAAACTTCTTTATCATAATGACTTAGCAGAGTTAAGAAAAGGACAACTAGTTCCTGTAACAAATAACAATAATGACCCAGTTGTTCTTAAACCAGCTGGTAAAGTACCTTTCAAAAAATTACAGAAAATTTATAACAGCTTTGATTTATTCCTCTCTACAACAGGTGGAGAAGGATTTGGGTTAACTACTATTGAAGCAATGGCTGCTGAAACTCCTGTGCTTATCTCTGACTACACAACTTCTGACGAGTTAATCGAAGAGGATAGAGGGGAGTTGCTCCCTGTAAAAACTATGTATAGACCTGTTCCAGAGTTTTCAGGATGTCCTAGAAGTCTTGTAGATACAAATGTAACAGCGGAGAAAATAAATAAGTACTATGAAAACAGAGAGCTCTGTGAAGAAAAAGGTAGTAATGCTAAAGAATTTGTAAGAGAAAACTATAACTGGGATGACATAGGTGAACAATGGTTAAAGTTACTTTTATAAAGGAGAAAAATTAATATATAAGTGATGGTTATGGATAGAGAACATTTTATAAATTTTTTGGGAGCTAACGCTCAGGCAGATATTGACTTACTAAAAAACAAGAACCAGGACTATGCACAAGAAGAAAATCCTTTTCAGAACTTTAAGACTACTGAACAAGTAGGTGTTTGTTCTACAGCGGAAGGAATAGTTGTAAGAATGACGGATAAATTGCAGAGAATAGCTAATCTTGTAGAGTCTGAAAGAGCTGTTGAAGACGAAACCATAGCAGATACTTTGTCTGACCTTAGAAACTATTCAAATATTTTACAAGTTTATTTAGAGAAGGAGAGAAACAATGACTGAAATATATAGGTAGTTACAATGGTTGAACTACAGAAGAAACTTTTGAAGGAAACTGATTACGATGTCTTAATAATTCTAGATGCTTGTAGGTTCGATGTTTTCAAAGAAGAACTGGAGAAAGTAGATACTCCTTGGGAGGGAGAGTTAAAACCTGTCAAGAGCTTTGCGAAGAACACACCTAACTTCTACGAAAAACTACCTAAACACATAAACATACATAAACATGATTTATTCACAGCGAATCCAGTTCCTTTTCACCATAATCCTGAATACGAATGGAATAGAAGCTATTTATTTGATTCTATAAAACCAAATAACAATTTCATAGAATTGTTTGAGAAATATTATTCTCCAGAAGCAATTATACACTTCGTTCCTCCACACCTACCTTGGATGTCTGGTGAAGGGAGGGAAGTTATAGAAGAAATGAATTTAAACCCTGAAAACTTTCCATACAAAATTAAAGAAAAATCTTATGAACAAGTTGTTTACTCTTCAGTAGACAATCCTATGAAATACTATAGAGAACAGATGCGATTCGTTATTAAAGAATTAATAGATGGTTGGACTGAATTCGAAAGATACGATGACGTGGTAATAACAAGCGATCACTCTGAAGGAGTAACAAAAAAACAAGGTTATGAACATCTAAAAGGAGAAGTACCTTGGCTACATATTTAAAGAGAGGTAAATCAGTGCATCCGAGACCACCCCTATCTTTATCATTGCCTAGACCAGGCGGATGCGACATCTTACGTCGAATGGCGTTGGATGGGCAGACACACACCACACCTCTCTTTTAATACTATAATGGGTTCGGAAGAAGAACACAACGAGTTAGTGGATGAACTCTACGCTTTCGTTTGCGAAAACTGTGAATACGACGACGTTGTAAAAGAAATGGAATACTTGACAAAGTACGGTAGACCTGTAGGTGAACTAGACGTCGGCGTTTTAAAAGATGATACTCTGTACTATTTCGAAGTAAAGTCTTCCGAAAACTATAAGGAAAAAGCTTATGAACAACTTGAGAGAGCGAAGGATTACTTCACTGAACGAGGATACAATTTCTACGGTGAAATAATTCACGCTGAAGACGATCTGGAAAAATACTCACTCCTTATTTGACCTTCGCTGCTTGTACTCTGCACATTCTTTTTCGACTTCTCTCCTAACTTCGTTGCGCAGATTCTCGTATTTTTCTTCTAGATTGTCTCCTTCAACTTTCTCTGCTTTCTGAACTATTTCTGCATGTGGTCTTGCGTTTTCGTAATCCCCTAAGTTGACAGTTTTCGAAAGTCCAACTTTTAATTTCATAGTGTGTATGTATTGGTATCCAGTATTTAAAAATGTATGTTTGGGTAAGTTTTATATAGTAGTCAATGAAAATAGTAATTAATGATTAAAGAGGAATGTATATGGTGTGGAGAACCAGTACAGGTTGGGGGTCAACGTGTTCTACACGAGGCTTGCAAAGAAGACTTTGTAGAAAACGTTCTTAAATCTCTGACAGTGGTAGACACTAAAAACATTGATGAAATAGCCAACATCGTTGACTCAATAGATAAAGAAGGAGACACACCTCAAAACTACATAGACAAACTTAGAGAAATTGTCTGTGAGATGAGAAAGAAATGAGGCTCTGGCACCAAAAACTAATTCCTTTCCTACCTAAACAACAATTATTAGGTCAGCACAGAGAATGTGCTGGAATGAGAGGAAACGGATGGGGTCAAAAACACAGCACAGTTGACTTTGTCTGGAATTATTCTCATTACAAGTTATATAAATACCATACCATTGTTTTAATGGAGATGTGGAAAAGAAGTATGGATCCAGATAACAAATGGTTCGACCCTCTTTATCGTGGGAAAAACGCAGAAAAACTATCTGAGATGGAAGAGATAAAGGTGAAGGAAGAAACTATTTATCCAGAACACAATCAAAAACAATTAATAAAAGACATAAAAAATATTTATCAGAAAAATAATAAATTCGTAGTACCAAAAAGCTGTATTGATTGGGTTTGGAGAGATTCTTTCGCTGTTAAATACCCTGGAATTACAAAAGTAAGTAGTAGGAATCCTCGAAGAGCTCAAATAAAAGCTGCAATACTTGATAAAAAAAAACTGGTGGAGAGTACATGGAATTGTTTTTAAATAACGAACCTGTGATACTATGAAAGTCGAAGAATGTCGTAACTGTGGATCGGAAAATCTTAAACGGCAGGAGGGATGCATCAGCTGTCTTGACTGTGGGTGGTCTCTCTGTGGATGAAGACTTAGGAAAGTTTTTAGAAGACATGGAGGTATTGAAAGAGCTCCAGGAAAGAAGGGATGAACTAGTAATTGACAAAGACGAATCCGATAAAAAAAAGGGAGAGCTCACAGAGTTTTTTCCAGATGAAAAAATGGGTTGGAACACTTATTAAGTAGTCCTAAGTTTTTTAAATAAGTAATCTAAAATTTATTGAGGGAAAAATAGATGGAATAACTATAGGAAACCAGCTTTTTTGTAGAGAAGATGTTCTAAAAATCTATTTACTAGAGAAAAATCTGGAAGAGGAGGATTGAATAAGCTATGAGCGGTGACAACTGGAGTGTAAAACCTTTTAATGAAAAAGTGTTTGAAATTCAGATAGAAGATTCTGCTTTCTTAATAGATAGAAACGAAGCTGGAGAACTAGCCGAAGAAATAGAAACCCAAGTAGAGGAGGATTGAATAATATATTGTCGGGGTAGCTCAGTCAGGTAGAGCACAACCAGGTCTCAAAGCTGGAAACGGCTTTGAAAAACCGCTAGAGTGCGAAGGGTTGGGTCGCAGGTTCGAATCCCACCCCCGACACTCAACCATGAAAGAATACCTACACAAGACACGTAAAGAATCAATCGAAAGCATTGAGGAAACAATAAGTGAAGAAAGAGGAGAAGAATTCAACATAGATACAACTGTAAACGTAAATATAAGACTTTCCTCTTTAAGGGAGCTAGATCAAATTTTACAAGAATTAATGGGTTAAAACCCCCCCTAACTTTTATATAGCAGTATCTACAACTTTTTCTTAGTTGGTTAAAATGGAAGAGAAAAAATACGAACTCATGGATGAGACAATACAGGTAGATGGACACACCCTCCACAGAATAAAAGCTTTACAAACCATAATTGAACATGGTATTTTAAAAGGGGATTTAGGAGGTTATGGATGGCATAAAGGAGATACATGGATAGCTGTTGAAGTCGATTCAGAAGACATTATCACTGTTCAGGGAAGAAAAGCTCGCTGCAAAAAAGTAAAGGTTATAGGAGAGGTGAATCCAGATGCTGGGTAGAATCAGTGGAGTATTTGTTGTCAGCTTGTTACTAAGTTACTTTTTTTTGTTTAGTGCTATGTCTATATACTCTACACCTGTAGATAAACCGTTGCAGAAAAAAGAAAAAGTTGAACCACTGGAAAACAAGTCTTTAAATGATTTAAAAAACTTCCTCAGAAAAAACAAGTTAGACGATAAAAAATACACTTCTGACTACAACTGCGTAGATTTTTCGAAGAAGTTTCAAGAAACAAGTGAAAGTTACGGTTTCGAAACAGGGTATTTATATATAGAGTACAACAGATCAGGACACATGTTGAATTCTATTCAACTTGAAAACCAAACAGTTTTTGTAGAACCTCAAACCGACAAAATATATCAGAACATAACTGAGTACCAGGAAGAAACTGAGAAAAAAGTCGTGGACAACGCAACTCTTTGGTAATTGTTCGGGAAAAATTTATAAAAGATGGTTACCAACTATATTATAAGGTTGATAAAATGAATGACTGGACTGAAGCCATCAAAACGTAGAAGAAATAGAGATTAAAAAAGACCCTAAAAAACTTGTAGAATATTTTTTTACAGAGGATTGGTAAAATGAAAAACAAAAAATCTGATGATTTGAAGAGAGCAAGACATAAACTTGTTTCGGCAAACGGGGAAGCAACCTCGGCACTTGTAGAAGTCCGGTACGCATTGGACAACGAAATTGACAACAGAGAGGAAATCGCAGAGATTATCGACAAAGCAATAGATCTTTTAACAGATGCAAAGGTCGAGATGAATTGTAAAGAGGAGGACTGATATAAAATGGACAAAAATAAAGATCAAGGTAGAGGAAAATGGTAGGAGAATAACTTTTATAAATGTTGGTTACCATCAATTACTTAGGTGTTTAAAAATGACAGATAAATACGAGGCTTTAATAGAGACAGTTATGTCTCACGTCCGAGTTAGAGGGGGAAGTGAAATCGTACTCGACAGTAGAGAACAAACCAGGCAGGATTTAAAAAACTTTTTGTCTAAAAAAGAGATGGGGGAACATGAGAGCAGTTAACGTAGAAAGCAAGAAAGACTACCAGAAATATGTAGAAGAATGTGCAGGAGACATCGTCGAAGAATTTGGAAAACTCAACCACGACGACTTTGTAGACTCTATGTACCAGTACTGCAACAGCGACAGGATGGTAGTAATGAACAGTAACAAAGTAAAAGTGTTACAGTACAGCAGTAAAAACCTGGACTCGGCAATTGACCTAGACGGTTGGCGACTGCTGAATAAATGGGATTTAATCAAGACAATCGCTTTAAATCTGTTTTTCCAGGACGTGAAAGAGAAAATCAAGGATTTAAGAAGCGAGGATTGAATTCCACCTTTAAAGGGTTTTTGGTTTAAACACAGTTAGTTCTAGCCGAGAGACCTCTCCATTAATACATATATAGTGTGTTTTATTTGAAAAAAGTTTGGGGTGGTTAAGGAAACATTTATAAATGATGGTAACCAACTAGTATGTAGGTGTTTGAAAAATGGCACTAGTTGCGACAAATACATCGGCTCAAGCCAGACGGCTTGAGTTGGACGGATTCAGCAGGGTCGGACAGAACGCTGTTGAAACAAATTTTGACAAACTCAAGGAACTTCTGGATAGAGAAGACATCTCTATCTCGAAAATCGTCCTGCATAGAAAAAACGGGGACAAAGAAGAAGAAATCATCAACGACTTCATCAAGCAGGAGCTTGAAGGAAAATACAAGCAAATCAAGGGATGGAAAATAAAGAACTGGGGAAAAATCAAGCCGAAGCCTTCAATCCATACAGTTTTCGAGCTAGACGAGCACAAGCTGAAAATTCTCAGAGAATTCAATCAAATTCTGGACAAAGAACTCCCTCTAAGAGAAAAAGTAAAGGATAAATACGTGGAGGACAACTCCTGGAGAAAGTACGGGAACTTCGAGCAGATCAAGGAAAAACACGTAGAACGCTGGAAAAAAGAAAAAGAAGAAGCAGAGAACGATGAAGAACTAGGAAAAGCAGAGAGAAAACTTGAAGAAGCCAAAGACCTTGAAAAAGAAGATTGCTCAGATCTCCTTTAAAAGGTTTTCTCCCTTTTTTTTTTATTTCTTAATTAATTGTAAATGTAAAGAATTGTTTTATAAAATTTACTGAATTCTTGTAAAAAAAATAATTTTTCGCCTTTAAAGTAAATAATTAGTTGTAAAAAGCCTCTTTAAAAGATAGGGTTGGCTTAATTAATTATTGGGTAGTTGTTCTTATAAAAACTAGTGTAAGGGAAAAGTTTATAAAGCTGGTAACCAACTATATTATACGGTGTTTGAAAAATGCCAGACAAAAACGACGTACCACATGAAAGATATGAAAAAACTAAAAAATCATGGTACCAAAACCAGCACGATACCGCAAAAGCATGGGCTAAAGGCAAATACCCAGCGGAAGAAGGAACAGCCATAATAAAAAATAGCGGTAACTTCAAAGGAATACAAAAACCAGATGGAAGCGGCGTCCTAAAACACTACCGCACCATCGAAGCCATGAGAACACTAAACGGACTAATACTCAATAACTCTCAATGCTGGAGCCGAGGATTCGCCAAATGCTCCCCACCGCCAAATATAGACCACACACTCCCTCTAACAGCTCTAGAATCAGAACTCAGAGGAACAGAATACAAACTCAAAAACATCAACAAAGTAAAAACATCGGGAAGACATCATATAGTCCTAATAGACGGTGGAGAACTAGCATACTACACCGGAACAGACCCATCTATAATAAACGGAGAAAACACCATCATGATGGAGATAAAAGAGGATGAATACAAGCTAGACCCTGAAGAAATTCCTGAGAAACTGCTTCAGCCTGAAGAGGTCAAAAAATCTGATATGAGGATTGTAGATGCAAGCGAGTACACCAAAACCCGGTTCACAGACCCGGATGAAGAAACAATCGAACGAGAAAACCTCAAGGAAGACCACAGCAGGTGGGGAGCAGACAATAGATATAAGAATCATAAAGCCTATCTAGAAAAATATCAGGGAGAAGTCATCGTTAGGCACGGGGAATATTTCTTCATCCCAGAACCAGAATTCGAACCCGGAAAAATGGAAGAACCAACCGAACCCGGCGACAAAACAGAACTAGGAAGCCACAGACCAAAAAGAAAAGACGGCGTCTGGAAGGTAGATGGCGAGATATATGTCCGAGGAAGCATCAGCCATTCAGACAACGACCATAACATGGTCAATCTAGGAGAAACATGGCACAAAGCAGTCACACACAACCGAAACGTCGAAGTAATCGAAGGAACTGGTAGAAGAGCTGATTAAACACCACTTTCCTTCATTTTTTTGGTGACAAACCTATGGCAAATCAACTATACGAACTAGCTACAACCAGAGACAAGATTATACTGATTGAATTATCTGGAAATACAATAGGAGAACAAGCAGAAAAACTCGAAGAAGACCTTCAAAAAACCCTAGAAAACTATGGAAAAGAAGCAAAGATTTTAAACCAGTTCACAGGCAACGAAATAACAGTAGAAAATCCAAAAATATACAGAGTATGGCTTAACACCTCAACAGCATCATCAGGAGACCGCAGAGAACTAGCAAGATATAAAGCACACAGCATTGAAAATGTCAAGCAAAAAGCAAAAGAAGATTTATTCGAGCAAACACCAGAACTAATAGACCAATACCATACAAAAAACAAAACATACATCACATGGATTCAAATCCCAGACAGAGAAGAAACAGAACTAGAAAAAGAAGAATACCAAAAAGCCAAAGAATTTGGGGAACTAGGGACAACATATTCTCTTGAAATAGAAAAAGACAACTCAGCTACCTTCCCTATGCAGACAATTACAGGAGAAGGGGTAGGACAGGATTTAACAAACTAATAGACGTTTGGCATCTCGCTGTCACACATGACCGAGACGTGCAAGAATCGACTGATTGGTTGGATGCCACGGTACCCAGCCAAAGCATAATAAGAGAGGGGTGGGGTTACCCTAGAAAACAAAAAACACCGAAAGGTTTAAAAAAGTTTGGGTTGGTTAACATATGTTAAACTAACTAAACTAGTTCAAACTTTATTTTTTTTACTGTTGGTTGGTTACCCTGGAGTCCAACCTCGCTCTTTCTTTAATTTTTTGGTTTTAGGTGGTTGGTAGAGGATTTTATTGGCTTAATTTACAGGAAAAATCGAGGGTTTGTTACTTATTGGTAATTAATTACCTGTATCTACCTAACTAGATACAAGTTTTTTGTTACTATATAGTACTAGGTGGTTGTGTTTTCTCATGCACAAACTACCTTACCAAAGCATTTAAAAAAGTTATGGTTGAACCTTTTAAAAAGATTTTTATATGAAATCTCCTTTTAAATACAAAAATCCAACTATTTTGGAATCCAACTCCTACATAACCTTACTATTTTGTATTTTTTATTTGTTTCGGTAGGCAAAAAGTTTATAAAGCTGGTAACCAATTATTCTATAGGGTTTGAAAACATGACATCCAAAAAACTACCTGAACTTCGATGAGTGATAACCATGCAGATAAAGAAACAAACATATATGGATATATGGAATAATTACCTCAAAAAAGCAGACAAGAAAAGAAAAAAGCAAACAGGATACGACTATAATCCAGAGGCAAACGTTGAAGGAAAAAAACTAGTGTTAAAAGAGACAGAGACATGCGATAAATGCGAAACAGAGACAAACCACACTATAACCGTGGAGTTTTACGAGAAGCCAGAGAGAATAACGATTTTCCAGGCTGGGGTAATATATAGTATTGTTGCGCTGGAGGAAATACCACGAGACTATGCAGAATTTCATGAATCCAAAGCTGGAAAAGAATTTATAGGAAACATTAAATACATTCATTCAACATCTCATAAGGAGTAAAAACGAGTTGTGATAGTAATGGAAAGATTTATAAATGATGGTAACCAACTAGTAAATAGGTGTTATATATGAGTAAACGAGAACTAAAAAGAAATTATAGAAGTTGGCAACAAGAACATCCAAACTTTATGACTCCCGACATTGAAAAAATACAAGTGGTAGACGACAAGATTATAGAATTGGCTTCAGGCGAGAGACTCTTAAGCGACAAGAAATTTTTTGGTGTGTCCGTTCTTGAAGAAGTAGTCGGAAACAAAGCATCAGATGGTTTCGAAACAATCCACGAATTTGCCGAGCCATTCGACGAGAGAAAGGAGGCAGAGAAGTACATCGAGAAAGTTAAAGAAAAACTAAAAGGTGGTGTAAATGAAGATTAGGTCGAAGACAGCTGGAATTTTGGAATCAATAGCCTGGAAACTCAAACCAATGGGTTCAGAGGTCAGGCTATCTAGATAATTTTTTTTTCTACCGGATTGTTCACCAAAAACGAACAACCACCCTCACCCAAAGATTTATAAAGGGGGAGGGACTGGAGTCAGAAAAGCTCATATTATAAAACAGGTCTACCTAAAATTTTTCCAGTGGTTTTTAAGCGAAATTTTTTTAAATGACGCTACGACGTTTCTCAGCCAAGTATAAAAAAACCAATAAAAAAGCCTGTGGCAAGTACAGATACATGGGAGTCGAAAACCTGTCTAGATCAGATAAAAAATTCCTTGTAGAAAACAAGGCTAGAGAGCCAGAGTTTACACCGCAAGAGCTAGCGATTCTTTTAAAACAGGAGAAAGGTTCTCCTATTAAACCGGAGACTGTTAAACAGTTTCTTCAGCAAGGAGAGACACAGGAACGTATCGAGACAAGGAGGTCTCTCGACGAGAAAAAATCTAGGGTTACAAAGCAGGACTTGATAAACAAACTGCTTACCTTGGAGAAAAAAGTTGAAGACCAGATAAACGAGTTCGACGAGCAAGACCGGTCTCGCTCAGTTAACAACGCAGTTGAAAACATGATTGACTTAGTGAAGCTTGTCGGAGAAGTTACCGATGCACTGCAGGAAAAACAGGATGTACAAGGCAATCTTATACATATTGACAAAGTCGAGCAGAACGTCCACACCGTTATCCAGAACCTACCTAAAAAAGAGAAAAAGGAACTCGTTAAAGATTTGTCAGACGAGCTAGGATTAATAGTTAAGAAAAAGAGAAACGATGACAAACAATGACGAAGCTTTTTTCAACGAGGAAAGGACTTGGGAGGAAATCGAAGAGTCTTGTGGAATAGAAGACCACAACACGATTAAAACACTGGCTGCTAAAAACTTTAAATTTTTCTACAAGCACATTCTAGGTGCAGACACTAACTCTGAACTGATACAAGAGTTAATCAGTCTTGTACAGAACCCTCCAGAACAACCTGAAAACAAAGCTACTAAAATAGTTGTTGAAGCAGCTAGAGGACACTCGAAAACGTTTACAGGAACCGTAGCTCAAACTTTATGGGTTTGTTACAGAGGATACATAGAGGTTCGTGACAGGATTAAAAACACAGGTGTAGAAGTACTTATTGTGTCAGGTAGTAACGAGCAGTCGAAAGACATTATAAACCAGATTAAAAGAATTATTCTTAGAAACGAAGCACTGCAGCATCTTGAGCCAGCAACTGACTACATGAACAAGTACGGAGACACCACTGAAATAGACAAATCGGAGGGAGACTGGAACAAGAAATCATTCACTGCTACCACCGACGTCAGAGTTAAATCTAAACCATACACCAGCAACATCAGAGGTAAACACACAGATGTTTTCTTACTAGACGATGTTTTGTCGGACGACGGTTCTCGATCAATTGAAAAAGAGAAAAACATTTTCTACAACGTTGTTTCACCAACTGTAGAAAACAAGCATGGACGTCTACAAATAGTGGGTACACCGAGAGCTCACAACGACTTGATACAAGAACTTATAAACAAAGACAGTTACCACGACGCTGTTTATCCAGCTGAAAACGATGACGGAGAAATTCTTTGGTCGTCGAAATGGGATAAAGACTCTTTAGAGGCGAAGAAAAAAGAAATAGGTCCTGCACGCTTTGCTAGAGAGTACATGTGTAAACCTATTTCGAAGGGAGAACAATTCTTTCCCTACGACGAAGTCATTGAACCAAACTTTGATCCTGAAGAAAAACATTTTAAACCAGATGTTTCGAAAGAAGAATACAAGAACTGGAGTTTTTATTTAGGAGTCGACGTTGCTTACAGAACAGGTTCAGGAGCTGATTACTCTGTACTGACAACTATAGGTGAAGCTCCAAACGGACAGTACTATTTATGTGATATTATACGTAGAAAAGGATTGTCTCCAGACCAAGTATATAAAGAGATAAAACGTTTAGACAAAAAATACTCTTACGACAAAGGCTTAGTTGAGACAAATGCTATAGGAACAGGCTTAGGTAAAACAATTGAAAAAGATACTTCTCTAGCTACCAGGATAAAAGGAGTAGATACAACTAGGAAAACCAGACCTGAAATGTTGTCTAATTTACAGGCAACTCTGTACAGAGGTGATTTAACACTTGTTAATCACTCTGTACTTGTAGAGGAAATGACTGCTTTCAAAAACAGACACGGTAAAATAAAAGGGAAAGACCACGACGACACAGTAATGGCTTTGGCGATTGCATGGTACTCTATTGAAGAAACAAGTAAAGGAACTGCACATCTAGGTATTATAGAGAAAAATACAAACGAAGAAGTACCAGATACCTCTTTCAACGAAGAAGAAGAATTAATTGGAATTATATAAACCAATATAATACAAGGAATTATATTTCTTTGTATGGCTAGTATAGTCGATGATGCTGAGGAAAGAGTAGAGGAAATGCTTGACAATCAGCTTGGAAAAATAATGAACTACGTTGAAAGCATTGATGAAGAAAACCACACTCAGAACTATGCAATTGTAGAAGATTTAAAAGAGTTTTTAGATACTTACGAGGAAGAAATGGAGTTCTATGCAGAGGTTAAAAACAGAGCAGACGACGACATAGTTGTAGAAGCAAATGGAATGATGAGAGTAATGACGGAAAGTGATTACGAAGAAATATATAGTAAAGAACTTGACGAAGAAACTCTTTCTAAAGAAGATGAATACGAAGTTGAGTACCGTTGAGTATAAACCAATAAAAAAGGTCTTCACGGTTATATAAACATGAGTTATTTAGAGCGTAGAGATGCTTATTTAGATGATTCTACTGACGGAGAAACAAAATCTCAACCAAAGGCGAAAGAAGCTGCTGCTGGAGTAATTACCATAGATAGTGGTAAAGGAGATTCTAAATACGAGATAAACCCTGATATAAATATAGACAAAGCATACGACTACCTTAAAAAAACACCTGAAGCTCTTTCTATGGTTAATGCGATTGTAGAAGACGTCATGGGTTTCGGAGTAGAGTTTGAATACATAGGAAGGGAAGACACATCTGGTGTACGTAAAATACAAGACGCTAAAAAATTCTGGAAGCAAGGATTCCATCTAGAGCTCGAGAGAGCATTGATAGATGAGTTAATAGCAGGTAGGTCTTATTTATACATTAATCAAGTTACTAGATCAAAAATGAAGTCAAAGATCTCTGAAATAATAGGGAATCAGTACGACTTTAACTCAGAGAAAAAAGCAGAACTAGCTAAGAAAATGGCGTACAAAGCTACTGTAGAAGACGAAGACAAAGTAGGATTTAGAGGAGTTCAGCATGTTCCTGCAAGCACAGTCGAACACGTCATAGACGAAAACGGTAACATCGAAGACTTTGTACAAGAAATAATTAACGGTGGCGACGAAATACACATGGATCCAGACAATGTTGTTCACTTAAGCAACATGCCACTGAACGGGGAAACATACGGATTCACACCACTTAACACTATTTTTTCAGAAATGGCTCTCCTTGGAAACGTTAAAGATTACCAAGGTAGGTTCTTCAAAAACGCTGGAATTACAAACAAACTTTTCAAGTTGGAAGACGAAGGACCTAACTCTCAAAGATACAAGCATTTAATGAAGACTCTTAAAAAATTCAGGAAAAACACCAACCAGCACAGAGACCTTGCATTAACTGGAAACGTAGAAGTTACAGATCTTAACTCTATAGACAGTGAGATGGACTTTAAGGATCTCTCTGAATACGTTACACGAGTTATTACTATGGCTTGGGGTGTGCCACCAAGTAGGATAGGAATAGATGTTTCAGGAGATAATTCAGCAAGATCTGCAAGTCTTAACCAGCAAGGTTACTACAAGAAAATTAGACGTAAACAGGAAAAACTAGCTACTATTCTTAACAACGAATTATTTGAACCATTGTTCGGTGTTAATATCTCGTTTAAGAATCCAGATATTAAAACAGAGATTAAAATGGCGGATAGAGACCTTAGAAAAACAGAAGTAGTTAAACAAATGGTTTCCATGGGTATGTGGGGTTCAGAGAAAGCTATGGACTACATGAACGTTGAACCTAAAGATTTACCTAACGATATGAATCCTACAGATATAAATGAGGAAAAATTTAGGGAGGCAGTAAGAGCTATTCAGTCTGAGAAAAACAACTTACTAGGGGAAACATCTATAAACCAAGACAGAGCTGACGAAGAAGCAGCGCAAGACAAACGAACATCAGCTAATAACAACCAATAAAAAAAGGTTTTTATAAAAGGTTTTATAAATGATTTCAACAACCTATGTAGTTGACGAAGAAAAGAAGATTCTAGGACACAACACCGACATGATGGAGTTTAAGTCGGAAGAAGACACAATTACAGGTTATTTAGCTACTAGAGGAACTGACAAAAACAATGACAGATTTACAGAGGAAGCTCTCAAATCTTTCGCTGAACAAATAAGAAAAGATGTTGAATTAATCAAGGTTAAGTATCAGGACTTTGACGAAGAAGCCTTGGATGAAGTAAAGCAGTACGATGGATCGATGGGTAATATAGACCACAACAACCATCCAAAAGTGTTCCCAATAGGAGATATAAGAACAGTTCCTGCTTTTAGGATTAAATCAGTTGCTTACGACGGATTCGGAGTAAAAGTCAAAGCAAAGCTAGCTACAAATGCACATCCTCCAGATATTTCAGATGCTATAAAAACAGCGGTCAAGGAAGACTTCCTTAACGCAATGAGTGTAGAGTTCATTGTTAAAGAAGCTGAGAAAAACGCTGACGGAGTAAGAGTTATAAAATCAGCTATTGTTAACGGAGCTGCCATGACAGGTAGACCAATTCAGCCAAGAGCAAAGCTAACAGACTTTGATATTAAATCATTTGTAAAGGCAGATACTATGAGTGCTAAAAACGTTGCAAGTGTGAAGTTTAAAGGTACTAGGGAAGGTAAGTTAGACGAGTCAAGGATTGACAAAGAAGAAAACAACCTTAGCGATCACTACTTGTTTGGCGAAGGAGAAAACAAAGAAGATTACTCTTACCCAGTTGTAGATGCAGATATGTATCTACGTAGAGGGAATGTAGAGGCAGCTTATCAGCTAGGAGCTAGAGATGTCTCGGAAAGCGAGCTTGAATCAAAGCTTAAGAAACTTAACGAACAGTTTGAAAACCCTCCTATCGAATTTGAAGAGGAAAAATCAGAGACTATCAAAGATCTAGATGTTGGAGAAGTAGCTGCATTAATTGCAGAAAAACATAATACTTCTCAAGAAGACGTAATAGACGCTATATCAGATGTTAAAGGTGTAGATTTAAAATCGAATGTTACTACTGAGGATGATAACATGTCCGAAGACAAAGAACCAAAAAAACCAGAGCAGAAATCGGAGCCTGAAGACGAAGGCGAAGACGAAGCTCTGAAAGAAGAAATGGCAGAAATAAAGTCTGCCGTCGAAAACCTAAAGGAAGAAAACGAAAAACTTAAAGAAGAAAACGAAGAGCTTAAAGCCAAGATTGAAGACAGAGAAGAAATTAAAGCAGTGAAGAACGGTATTGAGGAAATCAAGGAAGAGGTCAAAGGTCTAGAGCCTGAAGACCAGCCAAAAGAACAGAAGGATCCAGAAGATCCTGACGAGGACGAAGAAGTCAAAGCCAGACTTCAGAAAGTTGCTGAAGTTGTGGGTAAAGACCATGTCCTAGAGAAGAAAGGAATCTGGGCTGACAAACTCGATATAGATGAAGACGAGGTGGAGAATTATGTCTAAAGGTCTTGATTACGAAGTAAAGGCTACCGACACATCTGCTGTGTCCGATTGGACACCTTCAGAAGTCTTCACTGACATTGTACAGACAGAAGTAAGAACCAACAGAGTGATGGACGAGCTTACAATGACTATTAACGACGAACTAGTTGGTAGTCCAGGAACTTCTGTAAGAGTAAGACAGAGAGGAACTCTTACAGTGTCTTCTGCTACGGAAGGAGACGAAATGGGTACTGGTGACGTTAGTGCCAACAAGGTAGACGTTGATGCAACAGAGCACAAGGATGGCTTAGTTGTTAACATAACAACTGAGGCAGAGGAAGATGCTTACGGAGACCAGTTCCAAGACGCAGTCGAGGAACTTGGAGAAGCCGGAGCTGAAAGTATGGATTCCAAAGCTTATTCAGAAGTACTAAGTGCTTCTGGTTCAACAGGCTATGTCCAGAACCTAAGCTCTGCTGGAGATATTTCTTACAGCGACATTACAGAACTCCATGCCGATATGAGGCAGGGAGCATCTGGTGGAAAAAGTCGTCCTGACAGCATCGTTATTTCTTGGGATCATCTCGCAGATCTTAAGACAAACGATGACAGGTTTACAGCAGTTAACAAGGCAGGAACTGCTGAGACACTGAGAGATGGAATGATTGGACGCTTCGATGGAATGAAGGTCTACGTGACATCTCAAGCCAACCAGAAATCCACATCTTCTGGAGACGTACAGTGTGTACTGCTTGACTCAGATAGAGCTTTTGCAAAGGCTGTAAAGAGGAAGCCAACTATCAAGCAGGACGAAGACATCTCGAAGGACTCTGGAGAAGTAGCTTACACCGCAAGGTTTGGCTACCAGGTTGTCGACGCAGATGCGATTGGTCTGCTTACAAACGCTTAGAGAGGTTAAATCCCTCTCTTATTTTATTTTTATCTTTTAACAAGAGTGAATGATAATGTATATTAAACCGAAAAATTTTTGGGATGCGATAGGACAGTTAAAAGAGGTTTACGGAGAAGACCTTGGAACAATTAGTTCTGGAGACTCTGTAGAGCTCTCAGAAACTTTTCTAGTACAAGACACTTTTGAATTAAGAATTGATGGATCAGCTGTTTCAGAGGATGATTACACACTTGATTTAAGGAAAGGTGAAGTTAATTACGCTGGTACAAGTGGTGACGCTGTAGCTGATTACAAACACGCAAACAAGTCGAATGAAGAAGTTGTTTCTGCAATTAACGCTGCTGTTGATTATATAGAAGAAAATACAAACACCACTTTTAACGGAACTGAAACAAGAAATGTGTATGTAGAAGGTCAAGGATCCGACAAAGACTATATACTAATTAAACAACCTGTCAAAGACATAGCATCTATCGAGTACCTTGAAGACGATGGAACAACTACGTCGTTAAATGAGGGCATAGATAAAGACTATGTACAGAACAATACAGGATACAAAATTGTATCGGATGATTTAACTGATTCTGAAATGGAAGACGAATACACATTTAAAGTGAATTATTCTTACGGATACGAAAGTATTCCTTCATGGATTGAAAGAGCTGTTGTTTGGATGGTCGCCAACGACTTTCTAAAGTTAAATGTTGCTGATAAAAACATTCTAGGTAGAGACGACTTTAATCCAGATACAGCAAACATCATGGAGTCACTTGTATCGAGAACTATAGAAAAGTACAGAATAAGTCATTTTGGATTAGTAGCTAACGAGACCAAAGTATAAACCAATAAAAAAGATCACTCGTAAGTAGCAAATAGACCTCTGAGGAGGTCTTAGAAGAGACATCACTCCCTGCGGGGAATACGAAATGGATACTGTTACAGGAGACAATTATTTAAAGGCATTTAGAAAAAATATTACAGAGCTTTTAGAGTCTGTTTCTGACCCTGCAAGCAATTACCAACATCAGTTAGTTTACCAAACACACCCTGATGTTAAAAGTGTAGAGTTTGACGAGTTTCCAATAATTGTTTTGGAAGACTTTGGTTTAACAGATTTTGAAAGATCTGTTGATTACAATACAGTTATGTTTAATGGAACGGTCGAAGTGATTATCAAACATAAAGATGAATCAGCTGAAGATAAACAAATATTTGATGAATTATCCCAGAACGTTCATAAAACTCTTACAAAAGGAAAAGGACTTAACGAAGTAAAAATAGCTCAGTCAAGTATTGAAAGAGACCAAAGAATAACAGGTAGAGACGCTAAAGACCAGAGAATACAGGTAAGAGAGATAGAAGCAAGTGTTAAGATACAGGTCAAAATATAATGTATAATCTAACATTGAACGATCAAGAAGTACATACAAAACTTAAAAAATTAGGGAAGACTGCTAAGGAAGACGCACCAAAAATAGCTGCTAGAAAAGCATCAAGATACGCTAAAAAAGTATTTAGAAGGAATATGGTCCAATACGACCATGTAGTAACAGGTACAGGTGTGTCATCTATAAATGAAGCAAGGGTTGGAAAAAATCATTACGTCGTCCGTGGGAGACAATACATAGATGACGTTATCAAAGGTAAGGCAAGACCTGTAATTAGGCATAACAGGTTAAGAGCTTGGGCTGATAAAAGAGGATGGAAACTAGATGATATAGTTGAACATTTAAGAACTAGGGGAGCTAGACCACATCCAGAGTTTTGGAATGAAACAAGAACTAGGGTTCGTAAAACAATTAAATCACGTACTGAGAAAAATATAAAACTTATACTGGAGATGAAATTATGACATCTGTAAAAACAGACGTATCTTTTCAAGAAAAAGCATTTGTTTCCGTTGCTACACGTAACGGAGGCGAACACCAATTCGAAACATCACTAAACGAGATTAACTGGGCTGGTGGAGCTAAAGACTTTGACCAAGAAGGTTTTGTAAATGGAGGTCAGCATAAGAATTATTCCACTCAGGAACCAGTAGAGTTTGAAGGAACTCTGTACATGGATGGAGTCTCTGCATCTGGAGCTAAAGGAGTTGCAGAGCTTTTCGAAAACGATGTAGTGACAGATGCTTCAGGAGCAAAGGTTGTAGGTCCTTCACTTAGTAGAAACGATTTAAGGATAACAGTCACTTACACACAGGATTCAGCTGTTTCAAAAGCTACTGGACCAGTAGCAGCTGGAAACGCTACTTATAGATGGATCTGTCAAAACATGGAGATTACCTCTGCTGAGAAAAACTTTGACGACAACACGTTGAAAGTAGAGTTTACAGCTAAGGCAAACGTGTTTAACGTAGAAGGTACTAAGAACTTTGTAGAGACAGAGTTAGAATCAGGAGCTGACGCTGGACTAGCAGAAGTTCCAACCTACGACGACACATTTGACATCGAATTTGGTCAGTTAGTGTAAGGAGCTAAAAGCTCCTTGTTTTTACCTTTTTTAAGGTGAATAGAGTGGAGAAGAACAAGATAGAAAAAGTTAAAGAAGAGTTTGAAAAAGAACCGAATTCTGTAGAAATGCATATCAATAGAATACCTACTCACGCACACAGTTCTTTTAAAGAACTTGCAAACGAGTTGTTTGCAGGAGACTATGGGATGACATTAACCTACCTTATTTGGAGGGAAGACCTTCGTTCAGAGTTTTATCAAGAATACAGTCGTTTAGAAGCAAGAATTGATGAGTTGGAGAAAGAGCTATCCAATATGAAAGACTTTGTATCTAATAAATTAGGAAACAAAGACGAAGAAGACAAAGGGAGTATTAATACTATAGGTTGATATCATGTCGAATAAGATAGAAGCAGTTACCGGAGAAAAAGTTGAATTCGAAGTACAAGACAAAAACTTTGAAGCACATCCTCTTAAAGGAGAGAAATACCTCCAAAAAGTAGAGAACGTTAAGTCTGAGAGAAAAGCGATGCTTAACTTGATAAAAGAATCTGTTTTCAAACACGACGACGAACTCGATAACTCAGACATCAAGGAAGCATCTGTCGGTTTTTTAATGGAGGCTATAGAAGCTGCTTTGGAGGCTAACAACATAGAAAAAAAGTACATGGAGAATATAGAGGGAGAAATAAAGTAAACGCTGTCAAACAAAAAATAAAAAGTAAGGGTTCAGCTGAATCCACAGTAGATGCTTTTTATGCAATAGTGAGGAAGCTGGACTATACCTGGGATGAAGTATTGGAGCAAGAACTTCCTAAAACCTTGTTCCTACTTAACAAATTAGAAGAGGAAGCGGAAAGAATAGAGGAAAAAACAAATGGCTAGTTTTAAAGCATTTATAGACATTGTTGGAAGGTCGAGAGTAGGAAAAGCTGTGAAGAAAGCTAGCAAGCAAATGCGTAGGCTCAGAGGTAATACTAAAGCAGTTAAGATGCAGTTAGGTAGGGGAGCGACAAACGCTAATTTAATGACTTCTAAAATAAATTCGGTAGCTACAAGTAATCTTTCAAGAAACTTTCTCAATGCATCTAGAAATGTAAGTCTTCTTACGAGGAGGATGAAGTCTCTACCTACAAATATGGCTAAGAAAACAGGTAGGGGGATGTTGAATGTTTCTTCAGCTACTAAAAAATCCAGCATATCAATGGGTAAATTCAACAATGTTGTTCATGGGGGTATTCGAAGACTTGCACATTTCGGAGAAGTTTCTGGTGAAGCAAAGGAGAAAGCAATTGGATTCAGAGGTGGTATGCTTTCCATGATGTTTGCTGGTATGGCTTTGTCAAGAGTTTTCAGTAGAATGTTTGGTCCGATAATGAAATTAGTTGGTGTAGGAGAAATAATGAGCTCTATGTTTAAGTCTTTAATGGCACCTGCAATGCTAGCTGTTTTACCTAACTTACTATCTATGGTAGATGCAGTTATGAAGATTTCTCCAGAAATTAAAAAGTTAATTGGTTACGTAACTTTGTTTATGGGTGTGCTCGGAACGCTTGGATCAACGGTAGGAATCACAGTACTAGCTTTTGGAGGTTTGGCATCTACATCAGTAGCAGCTATAGCTGCAATTGTAGGTCTTGCGGGAGCAATTACAGCATTACTAGTTAGAGGTAAAGACATGTCCAAGTTCTTCGGAGATTTACCTCCAGAAATTGAAATGATTTTCTCAGGGATTTTCACAGCAATTAGAAAGTACACGAAAGGAATAATAAATGTTTTCAAAGGATTTTTGAATTTGGCGAAAGGTTTGTTCACAGCGAATTTTGAACAGATAAGTAAAGGACTTAGACAGATATTTGAAGGTATAATAACTTTCTTGAAAGGATTCTTTATCTACAACGTCAAGACAATAGTCGGTGCAGGTGGGATACTTGGTAGAGTAATTATCAATGCATTTAACTACGTAAAAAGTAAAATAGCAGGACTTATTTCAGGAATTGTTAACCAGGTAACTGGTTGGTTTGTAACTTTGAAAGAGAAATTTATTGATTTCGTGTCAGATGTTAAAAACATAATTCCTGACTGGTTAATGAGTTTGATAAGCGGAGGTGTAAGTGTAGCTACTTTTGGATTGTCTGACGCAGTTGGATCAGCACTGAATGATTTCATAATGCAAGATGGGAAAATACATAGAATAAATCAGAGAGATACAATTGTAGGTAGTAAAAACGGAGTTCCTGGAGGAAACAAAGTAGATATAAGTGTAAATGTTGACAATGTTTCAAACGAAGTAGATATTCGTCGAATAGCTGATGAAATAGAATCAAGATTCGATAATAAATTCACAGGGAGGAATTTCTAATGGCTAACGAAACAAAAGAAGGAGATAGTTACAGGCAAGACGTCGTGCTCAGCACAAGTGAGTCAAATAAGCTTTGGCTACCTACAGATACAGTTAAACCTACATGGAACAACAGTGTGGATGGTTTTACACCACCTAACAACGAGAACACTAAGAAAATGAGGAAGCTTTTAAATTTAATGCAGATAGAGGAATCTATAGAGATAGTGTTAAAAGTTTCTGAGGAATCTGCTTATAGATTAAATAAAGACAACGATGATTCGAATGTGAAAGACGCTACGAAGAAAAGGGAACAGTTTATGGAGGAACTTTACTCAATGGCGGAGTCAGGAAAAGTTTTGAAACTAGAGTTAGGGGATTCCACACCTTCTTTAATTAAAAACTCTAGTGGAGAAACCGTTGACTACTACCTTGGATATATTAAACAAATACAGCCAGAGATAAGTAACGAAAACCATACTGTTACTGTAAGGATACAATTCGAAGTAGGTATAGACCTACAAAGATAAATTTTATAAATTAGTACATAGAAGATATAAATATTAGGATTGATATACCATGGCAAATCTACACCAATCAGGAGAAGAAATTATTCAGCGAAGTTTTTTCGCTGACGACGCACTCACCAAACCTTCAACAGTACAAGTAGGGCTGTATAATACCTCAGATAGCTTATCTGACTCATCTGACGTAGGAGATATAACTACAGAGGCTTCAGGATCTGCTTATTCAAGACAAAGTGTTAGTCTTGACAGCACAGGTTTCGACGTAGCTGTTTCAGGAAGCAATATTGTAGCAAGCGGTAGTTCTTCAATAATTTTCGACATTACAGACGACACAGCGAGCTTTGATGGGTACTTTATAGTAGCTAATTACCAGAGACTAGGTGAAGGTGCTTCAAACGATCATTTAATAACTACAGGAAACCTTACCCAAAGCAGAGATGCAAGTCAGATAAATAAGCTTGAACTGCAAGAGTACGGTGGGCAACTTGAAAACGACTAAGTTTAAACGGTTTTTCTGTGTGCTAAAACAGTGCACACAGATCTAATATTTAATGGAGGAAAAACAAAGATATGACTGTTTTAGATGATTTTGAGGACGGTGACGTAGCTGAGTGGGATGTCAATGATCTTTCTGCAGTTCAGGACAGGGTTTACAGCGGAAGTTACAGTGCTTATACTAATAATGCGCAGTCAGGGACTTATCAGGCGAAAAGAGATGTTGTTTCTGGTGGAAATCAACTGCAAGAGTTTGAACTATTTTTTCAAGAAACAAGTTCAGGTTCTTTTGGTGGGGGTTTCAGGCTTTTTGATTCTAGTGGGAATGTTGTGATTGGTGTAGCTAGCGATAATCCTGAGTGGGATATTGATGACGGTAACGGTGTTGAAGATGTTTATGGTGGTGATGGATACGATAGATGGATTCGTGTTAGAATTGTTTTTGATTGGGGTGCTGGTACTGCTGACGTTACTTTTGAGGATATGCAGTCAGGCACTCAGAATACTTATACTGGTCGTCCTTTGAAAAGCACTACAGATGTCGAAAGTATTCAAATTGAGGATTATACAGGTGGTAATTGGCAGGACGGAGCAAGTATCGAGGCTTGGTTTGATGATATTACTTATACAGCTTCTTCTTCTCCTTCTGTCTCTAATTATAATAAGAAGAAGAAGTTGGATGTTGTAAGTGTTTCTGGTACTCCAAATGTTGGTAAGGCTCAGCCGATTATTCTTACTTCTGGAGACGATTCAACTACAGGCACAGGAGACATAGTTTTAGACTGGACAAATATTAATTCTGAGAGCGATATAGCAGTTTACGATCAGGACGGAAATCTTTTAGATTACGAATTGGAAAATTTAGATCTTCAGAATAATACAGGTGTAATTTGGTGCTATAATTCTTGGGTAAGAGACGGATCAACTCAAGCTCAAATAGTATATGGGGATGGACCTGCAAGTTCTGAAGCAGCTTCTACCTCGACAGTATTTGATTCCGTTAGTGGTTTACAACATAGTTACAATATGGCAGATACAGGGACAGATCAAAGTGATAGAACAAGCAACAACAATACTTTAACACCGATAGGAAATCCGACTGAAAGTGTTGCAGGAGAGTTTTACAATGGTGTTGGGTTTGACGGTGATGATGATGGACTCGACCCTTCCACAGATCCAGCTAATATTCAAAATGGATTTACAGTAAGTACTTGGTTTAAAATTAGAAGTTCAGCTAGTAACGATGGACAAGATAGTTATATGATTTTTGAAGATAAAAATAATAATAATTATCATTTAAGAGTTTTCTATGATGGAAGTGAAAAATTAAAGTTTAGTATTAATGGTAATAATGTGTTCTTTGATTATAATAATATAAATGTTGGAGATTGGTATCATGCTGTTTTTACCTGGAATGATGGAACTGCAAAGGCTTATGTAAATGGAGTTTTACAACAAACTTTTACCACTAATTCTTTACAAACTACAGGTTTAGAGACTTCTATTGGTTGCCAGCAGGCTGGAACTACTAACAAATTTAGCGATGTAGTTATTGATGAATTTAATTGGTATTATGATTCTGCTGATGCAGTTAAATCAAGTGATTATATAAAGGCATCATATGATGCTTCTCCCAAAGCAGGACAGACGTTTTTCAGCCAGCAAGTAGATGAAGCAACATCTACTAGTGTTTCAACGAATAATGCGACTAGTATAACAGAGAGTTCTGCTACTTTAAACGGTACCCTTACTGATTTAACTCAATCCTCTGCAGATGTTTACTTTGAATACAGAAAAACAGGTGCATCTACTTGGAATACTACTTCTGTGCAGAATCTTTCGTCTACAGGTTCTTTCAGTGAATCTGTTTCAGGTTTATCTAGTGCAACAGATTATGAGTTTAGAGCAGTTGCTGACGATACAGGGGGAACTAGACTGGATTCAGGAAGTACAGTTTCTTTCAAGACAAATGATATAAGTTCGGATAGGTTCGATAAAGAAAAAGGGCTTGAGGTAACAAGTGTTTCTGGTACTCCAACTGTTGGAAAAGCTCAACCTATTCTTTTGAAAGGAGAGACAGGTGTATTTTATAATCAAAGCTTCGATGTTTCAAGTGAAGACGGTAGTCCTCAAGGTGTGTGTTGGAATAGTGACGGAAGTAAAATGTATATAGTAGGATATGATACTAGTAATATTTATGAGTATAATTTGAGTACTTCTTATGATATTTCTACAGCTTCTTATACTCGGAGTTTTGATGTTTCAAGTGAAGATAATATTCCTGTAGGTATGAGTTGGAATAGTGACGGAAGTAAAATGTATAT
>AKVG01000004.1_pt1 | contig 35497 bp, 44 predicted proteins | sample 248631 | NCBI WGS metagenome assembly AKVG01 (sample SAMN03295113, study PRJNA81851) | hypersaline lake metagenome | isolation source: aqueous lake water sample, post-0.1 um filtrate containing the viral fraction | place: Australia: Lake Tyrrell in northwestern Victoria
CCTCACGGGTCGGACGCGGAAGGAAGCCGTTTCCGTGACCTGTGCCGATGGCTTGGGCGCCCTCCAAGACGAACCGCCGCTGAACGACGCCTTCCAACTCACGGTCCAAGAATTCCTTCTCGAAGCCCTTGGGCTTGCAGCCCCCAAACTCGACGTGGCGTGGCGCTTCGACGTGTCCGGGAACGACCCCACCACTTCAGACGCCCCCCTTTCAGAAGATCGTGTCGTCCCCAACGAAGCCCCCCTTTCGAACTTCGCCCCGATTTCGGGGGACCATAAGGGACTTGAGGGGAATTCCGTCCGGGAACAGTTGGAGAACTTGGCGAAGACGTACCACGCCGCCATTTATCAAGACGTTCGGGCCGAAGCATTTGTCGCAATGGACGTTCCCGCCATGGGCATTCCGCTTGAATGGTCCCGGTACGACCGTTCGGGGGGCGGGTTTACCGGGGTACTCAAAACGGAACTCGCCCCGGATGCAAGGCGAAACCTATTGGAACCCCGGGACGAATCGGACGACGTTCTCGAACCCGTCACAAGTCTCCGAAAGGTTTGCGCCCCGGTGGAAAATTGGTCCGTGGATCCGTTCTTGGAACAGGCGTCGGCCATCCCTTCGACAACTGGACTTTATTTTTGCGCCCAAGACGGGGCCGAAGTCCAGTTTACGAACAACAAGACCGAAACCCGACTGGAAATCAACCCCGGAGAGAACCCGGAATTTGCGGCTTTCATCGGCGTGGACCTCGAATACGTGGACGCCATCCGAATTTCAACGAAGGACCCGGACCCCGGAGTTGCCGCACGGGCGGTGTACGGAGACGGAACGTCCGACACAAAAACCGTGAACGCCGGACCCCTTATTCTCGACCTCGACCCGTCGAAGGATTCGATAAAACGGGTCCTGTGGGAATTCTTCTCCACCTTCGGCTTATACATCACGTCCCACAAACTCGAACTTCTTCTGTCCGAACAGGTCGTTCAGCCGGACGGGTCAACCGAAACCCAATACCAGCGGACCGAAACCATTTGCTTCACGGAAGACGGAGAAGGCCGGACCGTCCAAGACACGAACAACTTCAATATCATCGTGGAGCTTTCGGACGGGTCCCGGGCCACGTCGAACGGGTACTTCTCCGACCGATACGCAAACGTCGGCAACCTTGCCCGGTGGCGTGCCGTGAACCTTCTGTCCATGTTGAAACCCGGGATTGAGAAGTTGCGAGACGTGGCCCTTGGGCAGTTCCTTCCGTTCGGGACCCGGGTGATATGGCCCAAGCCGGGGGAAGATATAAAATCCGATTTTGTGCCACAGACGGGCCGGACCCTCAAAATCGGGTCGGACATTTCCGCCGGGACTGAATTGAACGACGTTCAAATTTCGGAAGAGGTGACGGGTCTGATCGCCGCGGCGGTGGAGACCGTGGGCGCCGAAATTACCCTTACCCCATCCGTGACCGAAACCACGGACACCCCCGAAACGGTAACGGCTTCCCTTACCCTCACCCCTTCCGTAACCGAAACCGTTTCTTGATATGCCCGACATATACACCAACATCGGCGAAGAGGCATACACCGAACTCGCCTTGGATGGGGAAACCCTCAAGGTGGGCTTATACAACGATTCCACCGACGCCTTGGGGGACGCTTCTGCCCTTGGAAGTATCACCACCGAACCCACCGGGTCGGCCTATTCCCGGCAATCCACGGGCGTTACGACCCTCGAAGTGAATCCCGGCGCCTTCGGGTTCGAGAACGATTCGCAATTGGTTTTCGACGTATCCGATTCGACCCAAACGGTGGACCATGCGTTCTTCGTTCTGAACTTTACGTCCGATTCGGTGTCCGGGCAAGGGTCGGCACAGGACAACCTCGTGGCCCTTGCCTCTCTCACCCAAACCCGGGACCTCTCGAACTCCAACCAACTTTCGATTGCCGCGGGGGACCTTACCACGACCTGTTCTTAAACTATCCCCCCCCCCGGCGGCCCACCGCCCATCTTGCCCGATCCACGAATCCGCCCTTGACCTCCACTCATGGCCCAACGTACCCGAAGGCGCCTTTTTGAACGTGTCCTTCTGTGGGAACCTGCAAGCGGGACCATTTTGGACTTGCCGACGCGGTACGTTCTCCCGATGGATGGCCCCGCTGAATCGGAAGATTACGCCGACCTCACCACCGGGTCGAAGCGGCCCATTGGGCGGTCCAATCAAGTTCAGATCCCCGTAACGGCCCGGGAGTTGGCGTTGATGGGGGAAGTCCTTCAACGCCTCAAATGCCCCATGAAAGCCGCGTTCATCGGGCCGAAGGAAACCGATAATTTTCTGTGGCTTGAACCGACACGGCTTCAAGTCCGGGACCCGGATATTGCGTCCGGCCAACAGGCCCAAAAGGTTCTCGAACTGGAATCCACCGTCTTCTTCCCGGGCATTTGGGAAGGGGAAGACACGTTGGCCGGGGTGCCGTGGCAAGGGACTAAGGATTGGAAGGACCCGGATTCCGGCACCGTCTTCCTCCGTCCGAAAGGGAATATCCGGGCCGGGTATGAAGGGCCATTGTGGGAAATTTCAGGGACGGACGCCACGGGCCGGGAGGCCCTTTTGGACGGTTCGACCTCCGGAATCAACGTCTCGAATCCCGCGGTGATTCGGACCCAATTCCCGGCGTGGGGCGCAACGCTTCGGCTGGACGCACCCCCCGGGTATTTAATAAACGACGGGGAAATTCGGGCCTACGATTACGGCGGAAATCTTCTCACATCGGGGACCGGGGATGGGGCCGAAATCACCCTTCCGAACGGAACGTGGGAAATCGAGGTCGTAATTCAAGACACCCAAGCCCGACCCCGCGTCCGGGTTGTTGAATCCGGCGCCCGGGATGTGGTGGCTTACGTGGGCAAGACAACCCCGGATTGCCAACCTGTTGACGACCCGGATTATTCGATTCTCCCGAACCCCAACGAGAAGCCGTTTTGGAAGCAAACTGAATTTTTACTCTATAAACCGAATAACGATCCTCCAACGTGGGAAGACCGTGATGATCTTCTTCACTACAAAACCTCTTCCACCCAAACCAACACGGCGCCCACGTTTGAGAACCGTGACGACCTCGTTTATTTCAAGAAGGGGAAGGCCTTGGACTTCGAGGTTCAAGACGCAACCCGTGTTTATACCGGACGAAATGGGCTTTCGACGTTCGATTATCCCGGGGGCGGAAATTATTCAATCATCTTCGACCGATTGGCGGACGGTCAAATCGTCGTGGACGAAAATTATCCGGCGGTTTGGGCCGCACAGGACGGCGGGATTGTCCGGTTCGACCCTCTCGCCAAAAGCATTCCGCCCCCCACCACCAACATCCTCGACACCTCACCGAATAATGTCCGGGGTCTTGGAATAGATACGGGGACACGAACGCTTTATTATACATTTGAATCCACCCAAGGGCTGTTTTCCACCGATTACGACGGGGCCACAGGTCAAGAAACGGTTGACGCCACCCTTTCAGCGGACGAATTTTATCTGGCCGTCGATTCCTTTTACAACGAGGGCTATATCTTCGCCGCGTCCAACCAGCGGAAAAGCGGAAACGGAGAAATTATTCGCCTCTTATTGGACGGGACGAACCAGACTTCCATAATCGACGGGTCGAACTACATCGAAGACGTTTACGGAGGGGTGAAGGTGTCCCAATCCCTCAATCGTCTGGTTTTCCAGTTGCGAACCGGATCGGATAAACGGCTTATCGAATCCGATTACGACGGGACCAATCAATCGTCAATCGTCGGCGTTTTTTCTTCTGTTACCACGGACGACCTTCGGTTCGGTGTTGCCGATAAGGAAGGGGTGGTTGTCCGTATTGGAGAGGTGGAAGGGGGACTCGCCAACGTCTCTTTTAATCTGTTAGACGGGGCAACGTCGGCCAAGCCATCGAGCTTTTCCATAAATAATGCGGACACCGGGGAAAGGGTCGCCGTAGCCAATTCGATCACGGTTATCACCAACACGGCGCCGACCTTCGAAAGCCGTGATAATCTCTCATTTGAAAAATAAACCCTTATGCCTCGTGTCCTGAAGAAGACCCCCGCGGGGACCCTCGAATTCAAGGAAGAACTTGTGGACCCGGACGGGGACACGTTGACCGTGGACGAAGTGATATTGTATGCCATAGATGGGACCCCCGTGAATAGCGTGAAGCAAGACCCCCCATGGCTTTCATATCAAACATTGAGGCCCACGACCCCGCCGGATGAATCTATCGTTGAGGTGTTCGTTCAAATCACAGCTTCGAAGTTGACCATTGGGGCCGAATATGAGTTCCGCTTTACGGGGTCCGACCCATTCGACACGGCCACCCTTCTCACCCTCTTAAAAACACAACCAAGCTAATGACTCGAACACTTACCGACCCCAACAGCGATGATATTCTTGAATGGACCGAAAAGGCGTCCGACGTAAACGGGGACCAAGTGACCACCTCACTTGAACTGGACGCGGTGGACGACGGGACCGGGTTTACCCAACGGGACACGGACGTTTCAAACGTGTCTTGGCTTTCCTATTCGACCCGAACGAACCTCAAGGCAAGTGGGACCCGGGAGACCTTTCTGGACATTGAAGCCGACGCAACGGCCCTTCAAGTTGGTTACGATTACCGTTTCGAGGTGTCGGCGTTTGATGGCGTAGCGACAACAACCAGAAAATTTGTGTTGACGATAACAAGTCCGGTCGGGAAGACTGTTTACACCACCCAATATGATTCGGTCAAGTCTTTCAACGTGGACCCGGCTTTCGATATCACGGGGATAACGAGCAAAAACCAGTCTTCGACGCTTGGTCGGTACTCAGGAGACGCCGCATCCATGATAATGTCCCCCGATGGGACCAAGGTTATCATCGGGACACTCAATGATTCCGGGATTGATGAATATAATCTGCAAACGCCTTACGATATCACCACCATGCAATTCGTTCAAAATGCCGACCCCGGAGTATATAGATATTCGGATATGAGTAAGCCAACCGGAGGGGCCAAATTGTACGTGGCGAGTAATTTCAACAACCGTTTGATCGAATTGACGTGGACGCCTTGGGACGTGAGTACCCTTTCCATCACCAACACCGTGGGGACATACCTTCGAGGTGTAACGGTGAAAAACGACGGCACTCAAGCCATTTTCGCAGACTGGACGGGGAATGATGCATTCATCAATGCCACCTTCGGAACGGCGTTCGATACAACAACATTGAGTACCGGAAACACTCTTGGGTATAGTAACGACCCAAAAAGTTTATTTTCTTATGATGGGACGCAAATAATATGGAACGAATCGTCAGAGTCAAGAAAGAAAAACCTATCGACCGCTTGGGATGTGACCTCCGCTGGAAGTCTTATTTCCTCAACAGACGCGGCGGGGCAAGCAATAGAATTTAGGACCGGGTAACGTAGATCGTCCCTTGAAGGCCCATATTCCGCTGTAAGCGCCCGAAGGCCCCGGCGGTGTGGTTGGTCTCTTCCGCCGTATTCGCGCCACAGCCGGACAGAGAAGCCGTCACAGGGCCAACAAGGCCCGGATCCGTGCCCACAGGTGGGTCCCCCACCGCGAAAGCGGGGCGGATCCGTGACCGCGGCAAATTGGGCAATGGCCGGACGGGGCCGGGGCGCCCGTCTCGAAGTCTCGAACGTGGCCGTCTTCGCCGATTCGGACCGGAACGGACCCATACCCCCAACAGCGGGGGCATTTCACAAGGGGGCCGCGTCCTTCCAAGGCTTTCGGGTTGGTGGGGGTCATTGGCCGTTTTCGGTTGAGAGGGTGTAAAGAGGGTTCCCCCCGCGTTCGTCCTGTGCGTACACGAAGTCCGACCGGGAGAGGTCTTCGAACTTCTCAAGGAAGCCACCGATTTCCGATTCGGTGTATTTCCCGCCTTTCAGGTCTTCGGGGGTCTGGACCTCTCCGTTACCGTGGAATTGGTCTTCGTCCATGGCCCATTTGATAAGGGCGGACCGGACGGATTTGATGGGGGTGGGCCACCCCCGGGCGTTCTGGTAGTGCCACCATTTCCTTGCCACACGGGCGGAAATGTCTTCCTCTTCGGCCACGGAAACGGCGTCTTCCTCCGAAAGTGGAGGGTCCACATTGGCGCTTTCGCGCCCGTCCGCGTGGGCGCCTCTCTCTCTTTTGTTTGTATCCTTTTTCGTTTGTTGGAATGTGTTGTTTGTAGACGTGGGGTTTCCAACATCGGGGTCCCCTACGTCGGGGTTCCCTATATCGGAAAACCCTATTCTGGACGCTTCCGATCTGGACACCGATTCGTTGAAGATAAGGTAAACCAGACCGTCGATTTTGCCGTCTTCGCCTCTTCTCTGAAATCGGTGGACGTACCCGGCGTCCCGGAGTTCGTCCAACCCGGATCGGGTGGCGTCTCGCCCGTCCGTTTTCACGGTTTTCAGGTGGGCCACTTGGGCCTTCCAATCGTCCGGGAGAGAGAGAAGGTAAACCAAAAGCCCGGTGGCCTTCCATGAAAGGTCTTCTTCCTGAATGGCGTCGTTTCGGATTCGTGTGTATGGGTCTTTTTCGACCTCAACAGACCGAAAAATCGTCTTTTTTCCCATGGTTGAGGTTGGGTTCTGGTTGAGAGTGAAACGACCATCCCCGATCCCTTCGGGGGTGGTGACAAAAAAACCCCCGGGCCAACCGCTGGACGGCGGGGGGGCATGGCCCGGGGGCAAAAGGTCAATGGCCGAATGAAGGGGAACCCTTCGTGGGGTTCGGTGCCGTCCAGCGGCGTTCTCTATGTACGGAGACACCGCCACGGTGTCAAAAGTCCGGCAACCGAAGGAACACCTTCGGGGTTAAAACCCGATTTTTTCGGTGGCGCCCCCATCGGTGATTTGCCGAAGGTAATCGGCGATTCGTTCGGCGAAGGCGTCCCCGATCCCGGGGACCGATGTGAGATTCCCGTCTCGAAGACGTTCGGCCACTTGCCCCGTGCGGGTCACACCTTCGTTTTCAAGGGTTTCCTTCTTGGGGAACCCCGGCGGAAGGGGCATATCCGGAACGGCTGTTTCCGCCGTCTCTCCGGTTTCAAGCGAAGCCTGTGGGGGAACCGTGTCCCAATCCACGTTCAGGGAATCGAATTCCGCCGCCATTCGCTTCACCTCACCGTTGACGATTTCGAGGGACACCTTCCGGCGCCTCTCATTCGTGAAGTTCTTGGTGGCGTCGTAGAGTTCGGCCACGGCTTGGTTGAACGCCTCTTCGGAGGGGTCCCCGCCGATCAGGGCCTTCCGCATGGCGAGAATCGCTTCCCAAGGGTTCACCGTCGATTCGAAGGCCCTCAAGTGGTCTTCCGTGGGGTTGGCCGAACGGAACCGTTCCCACACCTCTTCCAACCGGGCTTCGAGGGGCGAAACCCCGCCCTTCGCCGCGGCTTCTCGCAAAACGCCCCGCGTCTTTTCCATATCGGCCCGGAATTTTGTCCCGATCTCTTCATGCCACGGCATGGGCGGTCCCTCTTCAAGTCCCGGGATTTCTTCGGACGGTTCACCTTCCGCGGATCCCTCTTCGGCTTCGGACGGCTTACCGTCCTTTTTGGCTTCCGCTTCGGCTTCCGCTTCGGACGGTTTCCCGTCCTTTTCGTCCGGGTCGCCGGAAGGGTCTTCGGAAGGTGTCCCTTCCGGGGTGGCGTCCGTGGAGGGCAACCCTCCGTTTCCGTTGCCCGATCCGCCACCAATTCTTTCAATGTGATGGTCGAGGATATCGTCCAAGGCCACCCGGTCGGCGTCTTCTTCGTTCGGGAAGGTGTCTCGAACGTCGTCCCGGTATTCCTTGATTTTGGTGAGAAGCCGATTCCCGGCGTCCATGCCCTCAAGGTGAAGGTCCATGGATATTGCCATTTTCGTGGCCTTTTCGGTGAGGGCCGCGGGGTTCACGGATACAGCCGCGGGAACGGCGTCTCGAAGGTGATCTTCCGAAGGGTTCCCTTCGGCGGTCCGCCCGTCCTTTTCGCCCTGTCCCGATTCGTTCGTACCTTGGCCGCGTCCGGCCACTTTTCCGGTGTTGGCCGGGGCCGTGGCTTCGGCGGTGGGCTTGGCCGGGGTTCGTCTCTCGCCGTTGTCCGGCGTCTCCAACGGCTTCACCTGTTTGTCCGGCGCCTCTTCGGCCCCCGTGGATGAAGGTTTTTCTTCATCGGGCACCTGTTTCGGCTTGCCTTCCACCTCCGGTTCGCCACCAACGGGTTCGCCTTCGTCCGCTTGGATTTGATCGGTCGGTTCGTGGGGGGTGGCGCCGTGTTTGATTTCGTCCGGCAAGTATAAGGTACCCTTCCCGACCTCCGGGCAATGCCACCGGGACCCCCGTGCAACGCACCGCCACACGTACATATCTTCGGGGAACTGTTTCCAATTTTGCTTCGAGAGAAGACCCGCCTTTTCGGCCATCTTCTCCGTGAACGCCACGTCCGGTTCCTGTGCGGCCATCTTCGCTTCCCCACCGCCTGTTTCCCGGCGGAAGAAGCGGACCTTCGCCCCCTTCGAGTTTGCCCCCAAAATCCGGTAATCGTAATCCGGGTGTTCCCGAATGAGCGCCGCAATGATCGGCCCGGAGAGGGTTACAGACCCGTCGAAGAAATAGATATTTCGAACGGCGGTCATTGGCGAGAGGCCAAGTTCGAGACCCGCCATGATCTTCGACCCGGCTTCCTGTGAGTTGTTGAGGTTGCCAAATGCTCCGGACTGATAAATCATTTTTGCGGCCCGGGCGATATCGTCCAAGGTGTCAATCGAAAGGGAACTGGAAATTCCCTCTTTCATCGGTTTCGGTTGATTTCCCATGGTTGGTCCCCCTTGAGAGGGGGTTGATTCGTGCGTAAGAATGCGGATTATTCATATACGTATATTCGGGGACAGATCCGGAAGATGCAAGCCTTCACGGGAACTTGGGTCCCCCCTTGAGGTTCGAGAGGTCCCCCACGCCCGTTTCCATGGTTCTGGTTGCGGTAGGGGAATATAAAAAATGGCCCCACGGAGGGACCTCAACGGTCCATCCAAAGGGGCCATTTTTTTGTGCGGTATGAAGGGGAACCCTTCGAAGGGAATCCTTCAAGGGGTTCAGGCGGACACGTCGAGTTCGCCGTATTCAATCCAATATCCCTTTTCTTGAAGGGCCGCTTCGAGGTCGCCGAGGACGTTTGGAGACCGCTTCCCGGGGCGCCCGTTCAGGACTTGCCACACGTAACGGTATTGGTTGACCGATTCACGCCCGGTCCACTTCACCACTTGGCGGATTTCGGTTTCGATTCCGTAGAGAATCGCCTTGATGTGTTTGCGTCGGGCTTCGTACCCGGGGGCGGTTTCGGTGGGCATATCGGGGGGGGCTTGGGCCGGATATATACGTATATCGCTTCGTGGTATTATAACGGACCACCCGTTCAGTTCCAACCCGAACGTGTCGGATCGTGTCGGACGGCCAAAAAAAAGCCCTCTCCACCCCGGCGAAACGCCGAAGCGAAGAGGGCGCCGATAAGTAAACGATAAGTAAACCCCGGTTCGTTGCGCCGGGGGACCCTTGAGGGGACGCCCTGTGGTGAGGGAAACCCTTGTGGGTCACTACCGCGCAATCCGGAAAGGGAAGTCCGGCAATTCAAGTTCCGGGTTCATTTCCGGCGAAGCCCTTCTCGATATCGGAGAGGTCCGAAATGAACACGTCCGCTTCCTCTTCGGGGATGAAATGGCCGTGACTCATTTGGGCCACAAGGCGAAGGATGGAAGGCCGCTGTTCGTCGTCCAGAAGGGACAGATTCGCCTTCCCGGCCACCCCGGCGGGGCCAATCTTCATCCACCGAAAATCGAAGGCGCCTTCGTGCTCAAGGCAAAAGATCATTTCCCCACGGGCCTTCCGTGCATAAAGGGGCGCCTGTTCGGGCGTCTCGAACCAGATGGCGAGAATGAGTTGGGCCACCGTCGTCCGGTCGTAGGGAACGAGGTCCCACGGGAACGAGGGGGACGGGTCCCATTCGAGGGGAAGCGGGTCCGTGGTGCCGACCACATGGGCGCCGTCCTTCGTGCCCAACATTTCGGCTTCGGCGTCCACGTCGTCCTTCAAGGCGTGGGTGATCCCCACAAATGCGGTCGAATCAAACCACAGATATTCGGTATGTTCAGCCTCTTCGGCCACGGGGAAGGCGGACGCTTCGGCCCGTCCGTGGCGATAAATCGAGGGGGCTTCCGTGGCCCCCTTCATCCGGCCAAGGGCCGGGGCCAAGCTGTTTACGGCTGTAAGAAGGTTGGAATGGTTCATGGTTGCGGGGTTGGTTACTGGTTGGAATTATGGGCGTAATCGCCGGAAATCTTGCAGACTTGGCGGGAAAACCTCTCCCCCGTGTCCGGGTCGCACAGGTCCACCATAATGGTGGTCGTCCCGGGCCGCTGTTCGGCCATTTCCACCATTTGCGGGATTTCCCGTTCGGTGAAGATTTCCGTGTCGAAGTCTTCGGGGTCTCCGTCGCTTGAAGGCGAACCCTTCTGTTCGAGGAAGAACCCAAGGACCTGAAACCGGGGGTCTTCCCCGCCCCCGGGGTTGATTCCAGTTGCCATGATACGTTCGAAAGGCGCCTGTGAAGAAAGACGGCGAAAGTACACGATAAGGGCCGCAATGGCGATTACGAAGAACGGTCCCATGGCGTGTTCATCGGTGGATCAAGGGCTTCGAGAAGTTTGTCCGCCACCTTCTCCGGGCGGGGGGCGCGTTGCCACCATGCCTTCCGCGGCCCCAACAGACGGTCCATTTCCACGGCGTCTTCGCCCGATTCGGTGAAGTCTTCCCGGGGCCGTTCGCGCCGGACTTTCAAATCGACCGTGGCGTTGGCGGACTTGTATCGGTTGGACACCGTTTCGGACCCGCTTCGCCGATTCTTGGTCGAGAGGAAGCGATCCGGAATGAAGGCGTCAACCTGTGCGAGAAAGCCCACGCCCATCGGTTCGGGTTCGAACTTCGAGGTGTCCGGAGACAATTTCATGGGCTTCTCCGTCCGGGACTCAAGTTCTTCCCGGTACACCTTTTGGCGGGTCTTTTTCTTCGAAATGGCCCGTTTATCATCGAATTCGTGGGTGGGCATTTTCGGGACTTTTTCGGCGATTTCTTCGATCCGGTCCCGCAACTCTTCGTCGGACAGATCCTTGGCCTTCTTTCGGGCGTGGTGTCGGGTAGAGAGAGACATAATGAAGGGGAACCCTTCGTGGGGTTCTGGTTGATTGGAGAGAGTTCGAGGTCCCCGGCATGGGGACGCCCCCACCGGAGGGGTCGAACCTCCGAGGGAACCGCTGTGGGGCGTGAATGGCCGCTTATTGAAGGTTGAGAAGGTCGGAAGGGCGCCGGGTCTGGAAATCATCCCGGTCGTGACCCGTCCGCCCAATCATATCGTCCAGATCATGAAAACCTTGGTCCCGGGCGTATTCGGTCAAGGCGTGGAGTTCGTCGGTTCCGTCGTATGTACCTTCGTATTCGCCTTGGAGGTACACCCGGAAGGTTCGCTCATTCATCTTTCCCATGGGTTTGGTTGGTCTGGTTCGAGGGTAAACGAAAACCCCGCCCACGAAGGCTTCCCTTCGGTCGGGCGGGGCCGTTTCCGGCGCCTTATCGCCTGTTGTGAACGGTTATCGGGAAATGGGACCTTGGCCGGGGCGCCCAACCCCCGGGTCCCTTCCTCTTTCCTGTGCAAGTTTCGATCCGGTGTCGTGGTCGTCCCGAAGACGTTGCCCGGTCCCGGAATGGGGGGCGCCACAATCCGGGCAATAATTGACGTGGGCGTTCCACATCGGGAATTCGGTCTCGCAATCGTCGCAATGGGTGGTCGCGGGGTCGGAATTTCTCATTGGTTCAGGTCGTTTTTTCAGGGTATCGAGGGGGTGTAAAAAAGGCCCCACCCACGAAGGCTTTCCTTCGGTCGGGCGGGGCCGCGTTCATCTAAAAATGGAAGGCAATCCGCTTGCAATGCTTCGCCCGTTGCCGTGCCCACGACCACCCGGCTTCTGAATCCTCCGGTTCGAAACTCAAGATCCGGCCCGTGGGGATATACTCAACGGTGATGGCCCCATCGGCGAATTTCAGGACATTCACGCCGTCCATCGGGGTCCGCCCGAACGAATACGTCTTTTCGGGGTCACTCCCGAAGACGTATCCTTCAATTGCCGCGTCGGGCACGTCTGCGAAGAACTCGCCGTGATAGTCTTGGGAAGGGTTCTGGTTGGAATTCATGGTTCTGGTTGGTCTGGTTGAAGGTTGGTGAATGCCCCCGAAAGGGGAATCCTACGTGGGGCGCCCCCACCGGAGGAATCGAACCTCCGAAGGGCCAAGGGACCCGGGGGCCGGGTCCCGTGCGGGGGAGAGGTGAAACCTACGATTCGACCTTCTGCCCACGGAATGCCCTCCGGTCGAAGCCCTTTATTTTCATCACCGCGTCGTATTCGTCGGCAAGGGCTTCCTTATATTTGGACTCCGGGAAGATGGTGGGTCGGTATCCGTTCAGGGTGTTGGAGGGAAGAAGACTCTCGAAGCCAAGGACCCCGGCCTTATCGGCCAACCAATCCCGGTAATCGGATCGAAGCCGATAGTGGTTGGCGTAGGCCTTGAAGTACCCGTGGGCGATTGGGTCCCCGTGGGGGTCGTAGATCCACCCACCAACGCGGCCTTCGTAGCCACGGGACGTGAGGAATTCCTTGAAGCGGCGTCGGCTGTAAGCCTCTTTGAGTTCGGGAATTTCGATCATTGGATTGGGGGGGGGTCTGGTTGCGGAAAACGAGGGTGGAAGTTATCGGCATTCATGGCACCATTCCGGCGCCGATTTCAGAACCGACCGGGCGTTCCGGCGGGTCGAGAAATTGCAAATGGTCGAATGTTCGTCGCAAATCACCGCCCAATTCCCGCCCGTCGTGTCCAAATCGGCTTCGTCGGCGTTGAGAAGGACATTATATCCGCCCGTGGTCTCGTTTACGCGGTGTTCGCGGTATCCGGCGAATTTCTCCACTTCGGCGCTTTTCATCGGTTTTGGGGGGGGCTGGTTGCGGGTAAAATACGGCGTTCGTCACTATATCCCACGATATACGTATATCGAGGTTCCGCCCGTGGGCGCAATGGCACCCCTCCGCCGCGGCTGCAAACGGCGAATGTGCAAACGTAATATGAAGACCTGTGAAGGGTCTCTTCACACGGTTTCGGGTACGCCCATAAAAAAAGCCGGGACCGAATGGCCCCGGCGTTTGCCTCAAGGTGAATGGCCCCCGCCCCCCCGGAGGGTTGCCCTTACAGGGTCGAACTCCACAGGTCGAAAATGCGGTCTTCGTCCAACAGCATTGACCACACGGTTCGGATATCGTAGGTCCCGGCGGTGCCGTTGAAGATCCGGCCATCGGGGTCGATCATCCGTTCGACGTATTCCCGGCGGGTGTCAAGGTCGATTTCGTCCCCCCAAGTTGACCGCCGAACGCGGTCCATTGCGCGTTTGCGAAGGTACGAATAGGAGAGGATTTCCCCCTTCGTGTCCACAAGGATGATATCGCGTCCGAACAGCGGGTCGGAATCGGTCGGGTGTTTGGTTGAAGCCATGGGATTGGGTGGTCGGTTCTGGTTATTGGCGAATTCCCTCCCTCCCTTGATGCACCATATTACACCGATATACGTATATTTTGGTTCCCGCACGAAGCGGACGACCCCCACAAAATCCCGAAAATACCCCCGGCGCAAAAGGCCCACGCCGGAACTTTATGAAGCCAAGGTAAAAGGGACGTGAAGCCTTGGGGGCAAACGGACAGAATCGGCAAAAAAAAGCCGGGGCCAATCAAGGCCCCGGCAAGGGTTGGTTGATTTACCCGGTTTCTTCTTCGTCGGGTTCGAGGTCGAGGGGTTCACCCTCAACCTCCGGGTGGCAAATTATACGTTGCATCCACGACCAAAAGCCTTCGGATCCTTCCCGGGTGTTCCGGTCGGAAAACGGCCAATCCACGATTTCCCGTCGTCCGTGGCCCGTGATGTAAACCGTCACGAGGTCCGGCCCGTAGATGGATTTTTCCCGCTTGAATTCGGTCCCGGGGCGGACAACCAATTTGTCGTTTTCGTCCAGACCGTACACCCGGAGGGTGTTCCCGGTCTCGAATTCAACGGCAAGGTCGGCGCTTCCGTCCCCGATTTCGCGGACGTGTGTGGGCTTATCTCTGTCCATGGTTCTGGTTGGTTTATCATCGGTTGAATGAAAGCCGGGGGCCGATTGGAAATCTTCCCTTTTGCCCCCGGCATGAATCGGACGGTTTCCCGTCCTTCTTATGCTCGTTCGATGGCACCTTCGAAGTACCACCCGAAGCGATGTTCGAGAAGGTACGACCAAGCGCCCTTCTTCTCTCCGTCCGTCGTCCACGTAACGAATTTCCGCTGGACAATTGGAGAGGGGACGCCCCCGGAGGGCGTCACCATTTCTTCGCCTTTTGCATACTTGGGGTCTGGTTTTCCCATGGGTCTGGTAAGGTTGGTTCTGGTTGGAATGAGAAAGAACTTTCTTCTTCTTACGCACTACGTTATACTTTTGGGGTACTATATTGTTCCCACCCCCAAAATACAATTTTCCATATAATGCCGAAATTCCAGTTTTCAACCTATAATCCCCCACCTACAAATCCGGGGGACACTCTTTTTGTGAAAAGAATGTGACGGGAACCCTGCAAGCCGGGGGAAAGGTTCAAGCCTTGATTCCCGCCCCTTACCAACCTACCCTCCGGAATGACCTGTGAGGCCGGACCCCGCGTCGGAATCGTTGTTGGGCACCATCCGGACGCCGGGGGCGCCCGGTTTGAGGTCGAAGGCGTAAGCCGCACAGAGTACCAGATTTGGAAGCCGTTCGCCCGTGAACTCGCCGCGGGGATGTGCTCCGGGCCAATTACCCCCGTTGTAATCAACCGACCAAGGCCACGCCCGGGCGTTGAGTTGGGCCGGAAAATCAACAGGGCAACCCTCGATTTTGCCTTTGAACTCCATTTTAATGCGGTAGAAAATTCGGATGTGTCCGGGACCTTGATGATCCACCGGGCGGGTCACGACCCGTCGAAGAGGTTGGCACGGGTTTTTCAGACAAACACCCGCGAAGTCCTTGGCCTTCGAGACCGGGCCACCTTCGGTCGGAAGGACTTGGGGATTTTCCGCCACACCCGAAGCGATTTGCCGCTTATCCTGTGCGAACCCGCCTTCGGGTCCAACGCTTCCGACGTAGTGACGATGTTGGCGGAATTGCCAGATTTGGCGAAGGCGTTTCGAGCTTCGTGTTTTGAGTTCGACGCCGGAGGGTAGCAACCGCCTTCCAGAAATCACCGCCAAACCCCATGTTTGAAGTTGTAAGGTCCCAAAAGTTGAGGTTTGCCGTGCATTTTCGAATCCTTCTGTCCGTGATTCCGCTGTGGATTGCGGCCAACCTGTGGACCTATTTTACCACCGGGGTTCGGCAAGCCTTCGCACAAGACCCTTATCTCGTTGTGGGGGGGATGTTCTTCTTCCTTATGGACTTTTGGACGGCGGTTATATACAAAATTTGGATCCGGGCCGAAGCCCGGTTTTCATCGGCGGGGTTGGCAACCGGGGCGAAGAAGTTGGGTCTGTGGGTGGTCATTGGGGCCGGGGCGACGATATGGGCAAACAGTTTTCCGAATGACCCGAAGGGGGTCCGCTGGTACGACCCGCGGTGGCTTGGGGCCAACCTCGATTTGCTTGGCTTCCTCTATATGTACGCCATCGACACCGTGTCCAGTATCGAGAACGTGACCGGGAAGCGGATTGGGGACACCCGGATCGGGGCATTCATGCGGTCCATCTTGGCCCACTATTTCCCCGATATGGAACAGGACATTTCCGAAATGAGAACCGAAGAGGGCAAGAACTGAACCACCATCACAACCCGGCTGTTGTGAAACTCGAACCTCAAAAGGTCCCCCCGGCGCCTCTCGAAGAGTTTCCGGACCCTCAACTCGAACCCCGAATCAAACCGCCCCCCCAAGGGATGTTTTCCATGCCCGAAGCGAAAGCCCAAGACGAATTCGCCGATATTGGCGAAGACGCCCTTTTACCTCTTCTCAAGGCCGTCCGGAAGGTGGTCGATTCGGAAGCCTTCCAAAAACGCCTTGTGGACCGTCTGGACGACCTTCTCGATTTGCCTTATTTCCCCGACGCCCTTGAGGGGCCAACGATGGATAAGGCTTACGATATTGTTCAACAGCCGACCGTCAAGGCGTTGGACGATTGGATTGCCGACCTCGAAAAATAGGGACACCTTCGGGGGGGGTCCCTTCCTTCACGTATCAGACCCCCCAAAAGGGGACTTTCTATGGAACGCCGAATTCTCGCCGCGGCCATTGCCCTTCTTCTGTTTGCCGCCATCCTGTGCATCAAAAGTTCCAACGCCCAACCCGTGGGCGCCGACACCCTCACGGATGGGACCTTGAGTAAGGTCGAAGAACCAATTCAGTTGTGGGTTGCGGATTCCAGTTCCTCCAACCCGGTCCCGGACACCGTTTACGTCCACGACGCCACGGACGGGCAGTATTGGCGGTCCAAAATTGACGACGGAACCGGGGGGTATTTTTTCAGGTGTCCAAGCCCGGGGACCGCGTTCAGCCTATCGGCCACCCAATCCGCCCTTTCCGGCTTCTCCGGAGGGGCCGGATCCGTCGTCAAGAACGGCAACACCGCCCCGCTTCCCAAGATCGTCCATCGGGCCGAATGCGTCGAAAGGTTCAGAACGACCCTCGATTCGCTTCTGTCCATCCTTGAGGGGGACCCAAAAAAGACCGTTTTCGCCACCGAATGCCGGACGAACATCGAGAACGGGACCGTCCACATCCCGGCGTCGGCGAGTTTCAGCGGGATCGAACCGACCGCCGGGGACACCTTGGCCCTCTTCGAACCGGGCGGACGTTGCGTCGGGCATGGGGTCTGGACCGAATCCGGGGCGGTTCTCGCCGCGGCGGTATCCGGCGGGGTTGCCGAAGAATACTTCCCCGAATGGGATCTTCTTCAAGACGGGGAACCGATGGCGTTTGAGGTCTTCAAGCGTGAAGAGAACCGCGTCTTCCGCGTCGGCGCCACCTTCGCTTCCTGTGACACCGTAGGGGTCCCGGTCTGCAAGGACGAAAACGGCGCCGAAGCCGGGGCATTCTTTCAGGTTGCGGCCCTCTCGTTCAGTCCGCTTTCGTAAGAAGACCTTGGGCCGGGTAAGGCCGGGTAAGGCCGGGTAAGGCGCCGGGTAAGGCCGGGTAAGGCGCCGGGTAAGGCCGTGTAAGGCGCCGGGTAAGGCGGGTAAGGCACCCGCCCCTTACCCTTCGGTTTCCACAATATGAATGGTCGAGACCGTCTTGGCGAGTTGGGCAAGGGCCGCATGGAAGCCGTTCGTGTACCCGAAGACGGCGGGTCCCAAATCGTCAATGTTGGCGTCTTCCAATAAATCGCTGAACGCCGATTCCCCGCGGGTCTTCCTTTCTCGACGGATTACCTTCCCCCGGACTTCTTGAATGACCCGTTCGAGGTTGCCCCGCGTGGCCGGGATCCCCAACGCGGCGAGAAGTTGGTCCAAGTTGATTCCGGTTGTGAGTTCGTGGGCGCGGATCTGCCCAAGAACGAAAAACGACCGTTGGACCCCCAATTCTTCAATGTCTTCCGTGGTCCAGTCTTCTGGGTTCGCGTCTGGAATGTCGGGTCTTGGTCTTTCCATGGGTTGGGTCAAGGGGGATTCCCCTTGTGGTTGATGATAGAGAATCGGTCATTTTCCCCACAGTTCGGATGGATGAAACTGGTCGGGCGGGTTTTCCTTCGGGGGCTTGGTTGCGTGGTAGGTGCCGAAGTCCTTTCGATATTCGGTGGTCTGAACGCACGTCCCGTCCCGGTCGGCGAGCAACGTATGTGCCCAATCCGGCGGAAAGTGGAGACCGAATTCCTTGAGGATGAAAGCCACGTCGGCGAAGGTCGGGTGGGTCTCGCAATCGTGCCGGGACTTGAACTTGGCCGTCCATGCGTCCGACCCGCCCCACACCTCAACGTAAAAATGTTCGCCCACCGGGTCCCACCCGGCCACAACATAGAACTTCCGGCCCGAAGGATCGAAGGCGGTGAAAGTTCGTCGGGTTCTCGTCTTTCCGATTTCGGCGTTCATGGCGAGAAGGGGTCAAGTGAACATTCCGGTGTAAGTATTCGGCGGTTCGATTCCGGCGCCGTGATGGAATCGGGGGCTTACATCGACGTATTGGGGAAGGTTATACTTTCGGCGTAAGGCGACCTTCCGTTCACATAAGGCATTCCCCCACCCGTTGCGCCGTGCCGCGTTGACGGCAAACAGAAGCGGGTTTCCGCGGCCCCGACGCCCTCCGTGGCGCCCCCCGGCTTCCTTGTAAGCGTCCGCCGACCCGAAGGGAAGTTTACGATCTACGAAAAGGGCGAATTCGTGGCACGCCCGGTTCCGGATCCACTCGCGGACGTGGAAGGTTCGCTTGGGGTCAAAATCGCCAATTTTTACGGTTCTGGTTGGTTCGTCCATGGTTCAGGCTGGTTGGTGAAGGGTTTATTGGCGTTCTGTGAGGTTAAAAAAGGCGCCCTTGGCCCGTGTCGTCCGTTCCCTGTTCGGCCCTCCAAGCGTCCCGAAGCGCCCGGATCCGCTGTTGAATGCCATGTTTCCGGCCCCTCAATTCTTCGAGGTTCGATTCCAGTTCGTGGTTGGATTGAATGAGATAATATCCATCTGAACAAGAACCAATCGGCCACCCGTGGTCGGTAATCAAGGATTTAATTGCCTTCCGCAACTGGTAGTTGGTCGGATCCTCTTCCTCACGGTGGAGACGTTCGGCCAATTCTCCCGACGTGATGGCGTCGGATTCCCCTTCGGGAAGGATGCAAACGAGACGGCGGAAATCGTCGGGCAAGTTTACAAGGGGCGTTTGGTCCATGGCATTTGGGCGGACTTATGGTTTCGGGGATATACGTATATTCAGGATAATGGGTCCCGGCCCGGTTGTCAACCCTTCGGGAAGGAACCGACCCACCGCCGTTATATACGTACATCCAAAGCAATCCGCCACGTTCTCATTCTCCGTTCCTTACGATATGGCCGACCCGGTGAAGGACAACATCACCCTTCTGGACACCGCCGAACGGCGGGAAGAGGTGATCCGCAAAAAGCGAATGGGGAAGACGTATCGGACCATTGCCGAAGAAATGGAAGCCATGCACGGCCCGGACAAACTGCCCGGGGGGTGGGGGCCGCGGTACGCTTGCCAAGACGTGAAGGCCGAACTTGAGAAGTACCGGAACGAACTCCGGTCGGGGGTCGAAGATTTGGTCGAAATGCAAGTTCAGCGGATTGAAGAAATGGTTCTTGCCCTCTACCCGGACGCCCGGAAGGGGGACGATTCAGCCATTGCCGAAATCCGGAAGTTGATGGAACGGAAGGCCGAACTGTTGGGCCTTGACGAAGCGGAAGAATACGTTCTTTCCGGCGGGGCGGACGGCTTTTCCTTCGGGTGGGCCAACCCGGAAGACGCCCCCAAACCAAACGGCACAACCAACGGCAAACACGAACCGAAATCCAAATAATCACCCCGGAAGGGGACCCGACCCATGGCAATCCGCGGAAGCGAAACGATTCCCTCCAAATACTCGAATCCGTCTCACCCGGCCAACCACCCCAACCCGGAAGACCGGAAGTCCCTCGATGAACGTCTTCTGGACCGGAAGGCGTCGGACCGAATACACATGGACGCTTCGACGTTCGTGGCCCACCATGGGCACCGGAAAGGGGAAGATCCCCGCCTTCGCCCGTACACCGGAAGCGGATAAGGACCCCCTCACCAATGGACCTGAAAAAGCCGCAACAGAACCATGGCCGTCCCCAAAGACGAACAGAGAGAGAAAGCCCGGAAATTCCTCCGTTCATTTGCCCCCCGTGATGATTGGTTGGTTCTCGACACCGAAACGACCGGGCCGGACCCGGAGGTGGACGAAGTGGTGGAAGTTGCCATCGTGGACGCCTTCGGGCGGACGGTACTGGAACGCCTTATTCAGCCGAAAACCTCGATAACGGAGGGCGCCCAAGAAATCCACGGGATCGGCCCGGACCGGGTGGCAAATGCCCCACATATGGACGTTCTTCGGCCCACCCTTGGAAATATCCTTCGCCACGAAACGGTTCTGATATATAACCGCGGGTTCGACGGGCCAATCCTCGAAAACTCATTCGAGAAACGCGGGGTGGCCGTGTCGTGGAAGACGTGGGACCTTCGGTGTGTGATGGAAGCGTTCGCCATGGGATTCGGCGAATGGGACGAAGAATACGGGTCTTATTCGTGGGTCAAACTCACCGAAGCGGCGTCCCGGCGGGGAATCGACACCGGAGACGTGGCCGTTCACCGGGCGCACGGAGACGCCGAAATCACCCGGCGCTTGGTCCGTTCCTTCGAGCAACAGCCCGAACCAGCGGCATGAATCCAATCCCCTTCCAATGAGTCACCATGAAGAGTTCGGGCACATTGGGGGAGAACTCCCGCGAAAGGTCCAATTCTTCCTCGTTTGTCTCGAACGGGAACGGCAAAATGGGTGGGCGCCGTGGTGGTCTCTCTACGCCCGACCCCCGTTGGTTCACACCACCGAATCGCCCTTCCATTGACCCTCGAAAGGTGTCCCGAAGCCGTGTCGCGTCCGTTCGTTGAACAAAATCCCAAATTTGCCCCCACGAAGAACGCGGATCGGCGGTTCATCTTGCCGTATGGCGGGGCCGGGTCCGGGAAGTCCGTCTTCACGGCCCAACACATGATCGAAAAATGCCTTCGGCAAGGGAACCATTTCGTCCTTCTGGTTCGAAAGGTGAAGGGGGACATTCGGGATTCGAACTTCGCACAGGTCCAGAAAATCCTCAACGAAACGCCGCTTCACCGGAGGGCCAAGATCCGGCGCCAAGAAATGCGGATTTCGTTCGACACCGGGTCGGAAATGAAGGGTTTCGGTCTGGACGATTCCGAACGTCTCAAGTCCGTCACGGACCCAACTGTTGTTTGGGTGGAAGAGGCCAACCAAATCACCGAACAGGATTTTACCCAACTGAACCTTCGGCTTCGGGGCAAGATGGGCGTCCGCTTCCAAATATGGCTTACCTTCAACCCGAACATTGGGAAAAGCCATTGGATACGGCGCCGTTTCTTCAACGAGAAGACCCGAATGGACGAATCCCGGTTTTTCGCCCTCCGGACGACGTGGGAAGATAATGCCTTCGTGGACGACGAATACGGCGAAGAACTTGAACGTCTTCCGGAGGGGGAACGGAAGGTGTACCTTCACGGGGCCTTTCACGACACCGCCGACCCGGACCAAGTGATAACGTCCGATTCGGTGGAAGCGGCGTTCGAGAGGGACCCCACCGAAATTGATCCGCCGGAACGGTTCGAAGAGGTGTTGGAGGGGAAGGGCCTTGGCGCCGACGTGGCCCGGTTCGGGGACGACCTCACGTCCCTTGCATACGTCCAAGACGGAGTTCTCTCGAAACTGGAATCCACCGAATGGTCCCGGACGACGATGGCAACGAATTGGATTTTGGCGTGGATGGAAGGCTTCGACCTCTCCGGGAAAGACGTGGCCGTTGACACGGTGGGGTTGGGCGCCGGGGTGGCCGACCAACTCTTCAACGCCGACGTTCAAATCCGGGAATTCAAGGCGGGGTCTTCGGCGGTGGAAGATCCCGTTCAGAAGGATTCCTTCTTCAAGTTCTCGAACGTCCGGTCTCAAGCGTGGTGGTGGCTTCGGACCCTTCTGAAAGACGGCCACATTGCCTTCGATATTGACCCGGGCACAGAAACGGCCACCCGTCTGGAACAGGACCTCACCGCCCCGCGGTACCGGGTGAAGGGGGACAAAAAGTTGGAGGTCGAACCGAAACGCGGGTCCAAGACGTGGGGCATGGCCGAACGGCTTGGGCGGTCCACAGACGAAGGGGACGCGGTGGTTCAGGCCTTTTTCGTCCGGCGGTTGCCCGACCCGGACCCGGTAGATTACGCCCGGATTTGACGGCTTCCGGACCATTGAGAGACGCCGGGGCATTCCAGACTTGATTGGACGGGTTGCCCCGTCCGAAGGGTTTCTCTTCGTTAGCGCCCCTCTCTCAAAAAGGCCCGACCGTTCCCATGTTCAAGGCAATCGGCACCGCCCTTTCCCGTTCGTGGACCGCGTTCAAGTCTACCCTCAAGGGCCACAGCGGCCAATTTGACGACGTTCACGTTTTTGGGGCCGGGTCGTATTTTGGGGGGTGGTCGTCTCATTCGTTCACCAAGATGGTGGCGAAGGCGGTGGAAAACCCAATCGCCCGAAGGTCCATCGATTTCGTGGGCGATAACATGGCGGGAATTCCTCTCAAGTTGGTCGAGGTTCAGGACGACGGGTCCACCGAAGAAATGGGTGAACACCCGATCCTCGACCTTCTCCACCGCCCGGGGGGACCGGAGAACAAACGTTATACCAAGGACTGGTTGTTCAAGGGCTTCGTGTGGTCCTTGATGGGTGGGGGCGAATGGTGGCTTCGAGGGCTTGCCCCGGACGACGGAATCAACGAGGGGCGCCCCCAAAAATTGCAACTCTTCGACCGTTCGGAGTTCATGGAATTCGGGTACGACGACCAAGGCTTCATCAATGGGTATCGGCTTCGAATGGACCGGGCCGGACGCCGGGGCAAGATCATCGAGACCACCGCGGAGGAAACCCTTCACGCATTCAATTACAACCCACTCAGGCCCGAACGGGGGCTTCCGATCCTTGTGTCCATAATGCGGCAACTCGAACTTATGGAAGACGCCGACGCATGGAATAAATCCGTGTCTGAAAATAAGGGGCGGGTTCCCGGCTTCATGCAACCCATGGGTCTGGACCCGACCGAACAGCTATCCCCCGAACAGGTCGAGGAAGCCCAATCCCGTCTCAATGAAGAGGTGAACGAAGCCCGGACGGGGAACGCTTGGAAGGTCCTTTCCGGCGCTTACGAACCGAAGGAACGCGGGATCACCCCCGAAGAAGCCGCATGGATCGAATCTTCCCAATACTTCGGTCGGCTTATCGCCACCGGAATCGGGGTGGATCCTTCGCTTATCGGGGACAATTCGGCCCAAACTTACGACAATTACCGGGTGGCCCTCTTCATTGCCTTCACCACCCGAATCATCCCGATGTTGGAGTTCAATCTTTCATCCCTGAACCGCTGGTTGGTGCCGAAATTCGAGGATGAAGGCCAAACGCTTCGCCTCACCTTCGACCCGCTGGAAATCGACGCAATTGTTGAAATGCTGTTGGCGAAGATCGAATCGTTGGTTCAGGCGACCAACAGCCCGATCCTCACCCCGGATGAAGCACGACAACTCATTCAGTTCGACGCCTTCGAGGATGAAGTAACCGACGAACTGATTATGAAGATTGGCAAACAGCCCCATACGGCCATGGCGGGGCAACCTCTCGATGTGGATGAACCGTCCGTTGGCGGGGATGGGGCCACGTCTCACGCCAACGAAGAAATGATCCGCATTCTCACCGATGGTCCGGACGTGGACCCGCGGGAAAACTGATTACAGACCCCACACATATCTTGCCCATGTGCCATCTGTGCAACGCCGAAGCCTCCCCCGTCCCGGACGGACTGAAAGACGCCGCCAAGCGGCGGGATCTGTTCCGTCTTGTGGGGCGTGAGAGGCGCCACAAGATCCACCGCGGCGTTGATTATAAGGTCTCCGAACGGACGCTTCGGGCCGAATGGGGCGCCATTGAGGCCCAAAAACAGGAATCGGAAGGCACCCTCAACCAACAGTTGCGGAAGCTATTCGAGAACCAGATTTCCCGGCTGTTGGACGCCCTCCGGGAAAAAATGAACGTCAAGAAACTCGCCACCGCCGCGGCGAAGCCGCAAATCACCCCGTTCGTGGTCTCGAATCTTTTGAATTGGCAACGGTGGTTTGGACGGACCGGAGACGTGGCCCGGGAACCGATCCGGCAAATCATCGAAAGTGGGTACCAGACGGGCAACGACCGCTTGGCGATTGTCGGCCCGGACTTCACGTCGGACGACCCGTTCGTTACCCGGACCCTGAACGATATCGTCTTCCAGACTCAAAACGTCCAGAACACGTTCCGGGAGACGGTCGAACAGGAAATTCAGCGGGGTTTGGTCGAGGGGGAAGACATTCCGGAAATCATCGAGAGGGTGGCCGGAAAGACCCAAGAACAAACGGGATACCGTCTTCGCCGGACCGTCCGTACCGCGTCGAACGGCGGGTTTGAAGCGGGGCAAGTGAAGGCCTACCGGGACGCCGGGATGAACGAAATGCGGTGGCTTTCTCAACGGGATGGCCGGGTTCGGTCCCCCTCCAAGGGGGACGAATGGAACCACAGGGACCCCGATGGACAGACGGTGAAGGTAAACACCCCATTCACCATCACGGGCCGGGGCGGGAAATCCGAATCCTTGCCGTTTCCGTCCCACCCAAGCGGGTCCCCGGGCAACGTGATAAATTGCCGATGTTCGACCCGTCCGGTATCGTGACCGGGAAGGTCAAACCAAAAACCTCGAAACTTCAACCCCGAACGCCGCTTCTCTACCCTGAAACCACCCGAAAAATCGGCTTTTGTTGTGCCGTATTCATTCGAAGAGGGCCATTCCGATTGTCCGGAGGGGCAAGGCGCCCTTATTTTGGACGAAACGGGTGAAAAAATGGGGTGCCATGCCGACGAAGAATCCGCCCGACAACAAATCGCCGCAATTGAAGCGAACAAATCCCCCGATCCAATGAACGCCCCCCATATGGTCGCCCCTCAAGGGTCCAGCCTCAAGGACTTGGATGATAAGGGGGGCTTCGGCGGGTATCTCGTTCGCTTCGGTGGCCCGAACGAACACGATCTGGAACGGGACTTCTTCACCAAGGAAACCAATTTTTGGCTGAAAGACGGAGAGGGCGAATCCGCCACCCTGTTCGCCCACGGCACCGATCCGAACCTTGGGAAAAACCGGATTGATAAGGGGTGGGCCAGCCTCACCAAGAAAGACGGCGGGGTGTGGATGGAAACCCAACTTCAAAAGCGCAACGAATACGAAGAAGCCATTCACGAATTGGCGGAAAAGGGGAAGTTGGGCCTATCGTCGGGAACGGCGTCCCACTTGGTCGAACGCGAACCGACGAAGGAAGGCCCGGAGGGGGTGACCCACGTTTCTCAATGGCCGCTTGGTCTGGACGGATCGGCCACGCCGACCCCGGCGGAACCCCGGACCGGGATTGCCCCTCTCAAGAACATTTCGCTTCCGACCGTGAAGGAAGCGGTTGCCTTGGGCGGGGAAGAAGGGGCATTCGGCATGAAATCTGCCCCGGATAACGTCCGGCGGGTGATCCGGGAATTGGCCGAACTCAATGAGTTCGTGAAAGCCGCCCTTGAGACCAAGGCCACCGAAGAGGAAATCGAACAGCGGTACCGCAAATTTCGGGGCATGGTCAATATGTCCGCGTCGGAAATCGAGAGTTGGGGGGAGACCCAATGCTCGAATAAGGCGTCGGACAACCCGAACCAAGTCCGGAAACGGGTCGTGGGCCTTCTCCGGACGAATAAGGACGATTGGGGGCAAAAGGAATATGAACAGGCGGGGCGTGTTATCTCGTTCATTTCCCGGATGAAGGGGGTCGATGGCGGGGAAAAGCCCTCCGAAGATTGTCCAACGAAGCGCAATATCAGTTTAAGAAATTGGGGCTTCGACCCCACCAAATCCATGGGTTACTTCAATTTGAAAGCCGAAGGTGAATACAGCCAAGGGGATCTTGTAGCTTGGGAAGGCGGGGACGCCCAAGGGGTCGTTCGCCGGATGGTGGGGCCGAACGATTCGGTGTCCCCCTCAACGACCGGGCGGGAGTTTTCGGGCAATGAAGACGAAATGGGGTATCTTATCGAACTGGTTGACTACGACGAAGAGGAAGACGAAGTGGTTGGACGTGAGGAAACGGTTTTCCACCTTGAGGGGGCGCTTTCCGGAATCTCGAAGTCCGACGTGAAGGGGGTCATTGATGAACTCAAATCCATAAACGAAAAGTTCTTCGGGTCCCGCAACGGTCCCGATTTTTAACCGGAACCGGGGATGAGCTATCATCCACATTGGAATCTCTCGTTCAACTCACAGACAACCCATGAAAAACGTGAAGGATTACATCCGGGCGCCCATCGGGGCGCTAATGGGGATCGTTGCGGCCACGGTGGCGATCCTCAACGGTCTCGAACTTTCGTCGGTTTTCCAACCCCTTTCCAACGTCGGCCCCGAAACGGGTCTTTTCGCCATGGCGGTGGCCGGGTCCACGGAAGATGTGGTCAAGGAACTCAAGTCCAACCTTGAACAGATCCTTGGGGAAGACGGTCTTGAATCGGACATTTCCGAAGCGAAGGACGCGGCCCACGAAGCCAAGCGGAAGGTGGAAGAAATGTCCGACCGAAACGCCGAATTGGTGGACGAACTCAAATCGGTCAAGGAAGAGAAGAACGCCCTTCAAAAACAGGCCGACCAACTTGAGGTCAAGTTGAAAGAGGGCTTCGGTCCCTCTTCGGGCCGGGGCCGAACAGACATTGGGGAAGAGGTCGTTTCCGCCCTCAAGGAACGCCACCTCCGGGGCAGTCCGGGACGCGGGTTCAACCTGAACACGAAGTTCGATTCGGCGGGGGTGAAGGATATCACCAACGTCGGGGCGTCGGCGGGGGACGCGGTATTCCCCACGGAACGGGAAGAAATCATCCCAAAACCGCAACTTCGGACCCCGACCGTTCTGGACCTTATCACCATCCTTGAGACCGAAAAGGACGCGGTTGAATATCTCGAACAGGATAGTGAAACGGACGCCGCGGCCCCACAGTCCGGCCAAGGGTCCACCCTTTCACAGTCTGATATGGGTGTGACCAAGCAAACGGTCACAATCGAGACCATCGGCCACGTTGCCAAGGCGTCGGTCCAGATCCTTGACGACGCCCCCCGCCTTCGGACCTTCGTGAATACCCGAATGCGGCAACTTCTGGAATTGGAGCTTGAAGACCAAGTTCTCACCGGGGACGGCACGGGAAACAACCTCGATGGGATTTTGCCGAATGCCACGGCTTACGATTCGAACCTTGAAACCGTGGTGGACGGCACGACCACGGACATTGATCGAATCGGGGTGATGATCCTCCAAGTCCAGCGCAACAACTTCCCGCCCACGGCGGTCCTTCTTTCGCCTCTCAATTGGTGGGGCATCCAACTTCAAAAGGATGCAAACGACGAATACCAGTTCGTGAACCCCCAAGGGCAAACGTCCCCGCGTCTGTGGGGCCTTCCCGTTGCCTCAACCAACGCCATGCCGGAAGGCGAAGCCGCGGTGGGCAACATGGAGGTGGGCGTCACCTTTTACGACCGGATGGACACGGCCCTCGAACTCGCCACGGAGAACGCCACGGACTTCGAGGATCTGTTGGTGACGATCCGGGCATACCTCCGGGGTGGCGTCGTGGTTGACCAATCCAAGGCGGTGGTCCATAATGCCAACATGGACGCCACGGCACCGTCCAGCGGATCCTAAAATTCGGATCTTGGTGGCGGGTTCACCTGAACCTTCTTTCGGATGAACACCCTAATTTTGGGCGTAGGGACCGGGCGGTGTGGGACCAAAAGCCTCGTTCGGCTTCTGGACCACCAACCCCGGACCGCCGCCACACATGAACGGTACGAAGACGCCGTTCGCTGGAATTGTCCGGCCCATTTATGGCCCCTTCGCCTGTGGCGGGATACCGAAAGGCCCCCCTCACAGACGGAGGGGCCTTCGTATGTGGCGGACGTGGCCTTCAACTGGACCCCTCACATCGAAACCTTCCTTCGGTGGGCCGACCGGGAAGGGCGGGACGTTAGAATCATCGGCTTGAAGAGGGACCGCCGGGAGGTGGTCGATTCGTATAAGCGTTGGAAACGCACGGCGGACCATTGGCGCTTCCATGGGGAAAGTCCAGAAGGGCCGGACCCATGGGACCGCTGTTATCCGCCGGAACTTTCCGCCGGGTCGAAGGGGGAAGCCATCGGGATGTTTTGGGACCGGGTTTACAAGATCCTCGAAGGGGTGCAACGAGAAGACGGGCGTGTTCAGGTCTTCCGGACCGAAGACCTCAACACCGAAGAGGGCGTCCGCCGAATTCTTGATTTTTGCGGATACGAAGACCCGGCGGTGAAGCCGGGAATCCGAATCAAGGCCCCGACCATCGAAGACGCAAGAAATTCAACTCAATGGTGAAGCCCCCCGGCCAAAATGGACGAAATCGCCCACATTATTCCGACGTGTCACCGCCCCCGTGTGGCGACACGTCTGATTCGGTCCATCCGGCACCACTACCCGGGCGCCAACGTCTTCGTCTGCGACGATTCGCCGACGCCGAACCACTACGACGGGGCCGAAAACGTCCCGGCCCCCGCGGAAGACATTGGCCTTTCGGCCAAGCGTAATTTGCTCGTTCAGGCGTCGGAACAGCCGTATGTGATGGTTTGGGACGACGATTATATTTGTACCCTAAACAGCCGCGTCCCTTCGCTTTTGGCGGTTCTCCGTTCGATGGACGGGGTGGGGATCCTTGGCGGGGAATGGACCCTCGAACATGGAAACCGGGAAATCTGGTACACCGGGCGAATCATCCCGGATGGGGGCACCATCCGTGTGAGACCGCCCACGAAGCGCCCAAGGCCCGTCTCAACGCCCCGCGGAGACCTCCGGACCCATCGGGTGGATTTGCTTCCGAACTGGTTTTTGGCCCGGAGAGACGTTCTTGAGGCGTGCCCGTGGGACGAAACCCTCAAATTGAACGAACACCTTGAGTTCTTTTCCCGCCTTACGGCCCTCCGGGCACGGTCTTCCGACAACCCAACCGACCGGGGCGCCGAATGGCTTCGGCGGTGGAGAAAGCGGCAATCCGGGAAGCCCATTCGGGAATCCGCCGATGGGAAAATCCCGATTCAGGCCAAGGGGACCTTCCGCAATACCCGCCACCTTTCGCACCTTCCCGGCAACAGGATTTCGAGGGGCGATTGGGCCGAAGTGGACGCCGAATACGGCCAAGAATTGGTTGAGACCGGGAAGGCGATTTCGTTGAGGCAAGATTCCGACGTTCGCCCCTTTCCGCTTCCGCCCGAATCGGCTGTTTCCGGCGTTCCATTTGGCGTTGCCCTCACCCCGGACGTGACGTGCCGCCACCACCGCGAAGAAGCCCGGGGGAACGGATACGACGAAAAGCGATTCCGCCGAAATAAGTTCATGCCGCTTCAAAAGGCGAAATTGGGCGTTTCCGAACGGGATCTGGTTCAATGGTCCAAATATAGATTCGGCGCCCCGGACTTTTGCGCCCCGAACCCCGATCTTCTCAAATTACCCGACCCGTAACCATGGGAACCACGATTCGAGCATTGGGCACGTTTCGCAATTCGTCACGTCTTCCGGGGGGCATGGTTCGCCGGGGCCGGACGGTCGAGGTGTCGGACACCTACGCCAAACAGTTGGTGGAGACCGGAAAAGCCGAATACGTGACCGGGGATCCGGAAGAGGATTCCACCGAATCGGACACCCCGGACACATCGGACACGGGGGGTTCCCCTTCGGCGGAACAGTCTTTGGACCTTGATTCCATGCCTCTTCCGAAAGAGACCCCGAAACGGGACCTTCTCGAAGACAACGGACTCGATACCCTTGCAGACCTTCGGCATTTCGTGGAAAACGACCTTCTCACCGAAATCAAGGGCGTCGGTCCGGCCACCGCCGAAAAACTCGAAGCCTTACTTGAAGACACCCTTTTCGAATTAGGATAACGCCATGGCAACCGTTTCAACCGAAGCCATTTCGACGCTTTCCGAAGTGAAAGCGGCCCTTCTTCGTGCCGACGCGGCGGACGAATTGGCCGAACAGGTCTTCACGGATGGCGGCAATTACGATTTGGAAGGGGTCTCGACCATCGAAGACACCTCCGAAACGGTCCGGGATTATTTGCGCCGGGACCTCTACGTTCAGAAGTGGACCCCACTTCTCAAGGAAGACGATTGGGAAAGGGTGGCCCGGACGCCGGATTCGGATTACCCGTTCCAACTGAAACTTCACCGCGTTCCGGATTGGCCGATCCTTGAGGCCAAGGAAGACGTGAAGGTTCACGAACAGCGGCGGATCTTCGCCAAGGACCAAGACTTCGACACCCTCACCCTGTTCGCCGGATACCGCCGGGAAGACCTTGGGGCGTCGGACTACGGGGTGAGTTCAACCCTCAACGATTCGGAAATCCCGGTCTTCCCCTCACAGATCGTCCAGACGGTGAAGCGGCTTTCCATACATCGGGCGGTTCAGAAGGTGAAGGGATTGATCGGGGTCCGGTCCGAATCCCAAGTGATGGGGGAGTTTCAAACCGAAGCCCAACGGACGAACTACGATATGGATTACCAGAACCGCCAACTTAAAAACGTGCATTCGTTTCGGTCCGTGGGGTGAGGCGTCCCCCAAAGAATTTCTTTTTTCCCATGGGTATCGACCACGACATAAATGATTTTGTGACGGCGTTGGACCGGGCGCCGTCCCGGTTCAAGGATGAAGTCCTTCGGCCCCTTGCCCGAAAAACGATCCCCACGAAGTTCGCCAAGTCCGCAACTCAAGACCATATGCAATCCGGGCCGACCACCTTCGAGGATCGGCCCCCGCCGCGTTCGCCGTCAACGTCCGGCCCTCTCCGGAAGGTGTCTTTGAGGCTTTCAAGGGCCGTGGCCGGGGAGTTCTACGAAGGACGGCGGGAATCGAATACGGTAATCCGGGTGACGCCGGAAGGCCTAAAATGGACCCGTAAAATCAATGTCCCATATGCCCGGATCCACGAAAAGGGCGGGACGGTTCAGGTCCCGGCCACAACGAAGGTGGAATCGGCAATGTGGGCGCTATATTACGAAACGGGCGCCGACCGATACAAGGCATTTGCCCTTGCAACGAAAACCAAGGAATACTTCAACATTCGGATCCCGGCGAGACCGTACATCAAACCCGCCATTGAGGATACCGTCCCCGTGGTGGTGAAGGAAACCGAACGATTGCTTGGCCGCTTCCTCGACCGTGTTCTTGAATAGTCTTGGCCCAAAATGCCCGCTTTTGAACGGATCCCGCCAAGAATCAAAAGGGATGAACTGAAAGACGCCCTTTCGAACGTGACTTCCAACCACGGGGAAGACTTCGTTTTTTATACGAACCCCGTGACCTCGATGTTGGAAATGGAAAATCGAATGACCCGTCGAGACATTCAGGAAAACGGAAATGGCAAAATTCGGCATATGGAAGTATTTATCGACGGGACGGAAGACACATACGAAACCCCGGTCGGGGGAATCGACGCCCTTCGGAGGGTCGAAGGCGAACAGATGGGGGCGGTGGACAACATTCGGGTGGTCGTTTGGTACGGGGTGGGGAAGAACAACAGCGGCAACATTGACACCTTCGAAGATTGGTGGACCCTTCTTACCGGATACAACCCCATGGGGCTTTTCCCCGTGATTCGAGAGACCCGGGACTTGGCTTGCCAATATCAAAACGAAACCAGAACCGCCCTTTTATCAACGGTTCGGAATCCGGTAACGCCACCGATTCCGCGGCCCGTTGTCGGCACGGGTGGGGAATTTGCCCATTATGCCGAATTCACCGTTTCCATCACCGATATGTAACCCCATGGCTGTTATCAAGGATCTCGTTCAACGCTACGAATTCACCACGGACCGCCCCGCCCAATTCGGGGGCACGTCTCCAACTTACACCGAATACAAGGGCACCAACATCCCGGAACGATTGGGGGGCGATTCCGACGAACCCACGGAGGAACCGACCATGCAAGAAATCGAAGATGGGCGTGAGGTTCAGGCGTCGGTATCGACCTCGTTTTCCCAAACCATCTTCGAGGATTCGGAGACGGCCACGATCTTCGATTCCCTGAAAACCGCGGCACAGGAAAACCTCAATGTATGGATCCGGCGTTCCAACGCCCAAAGCGCAACCCAACCCGAAATAATCGGCGGACAGATGGGCCTTACGTGCGGAATCGGAAAGGTCCGCCAAGGCGACGAAGGCCACCGGGCGTTTCAGGTGATGTGGAGAGGTGTTGGCGTCGGCGCCGGGACCGTGATTCAGGAAGAAAGTGATGGAAGCTAAACCATCCCTTTCCGGCCCGTAAAATCGGGACCTATCAATAACGCCCGACCCGCGGCATGGAAGACTTTTTGGCCGAAGTCCAGTACCTCACCGAAACGGGGACCACGGAGAACGGGGACACCGAATACGACCTTGACCCACCCCCGGTGGTCATTCCTCAAGACGAAGTGACCATGGACGTGGCGTACCGGGTCTGTTTTGCGCTTCAACTGGACCCGGAAAAGGTCCTTTTCACCGAAGAAAAGGTGGAGTTGCCCGAACGGCCCCCGATATCCCACGTCCAAACCCTTCTCGAAGTGATGGTTGAGAACGCCGACGATTACGACGTTCCGGAAATGCACCCAACCGAAGTGAAGGTGTTGATGGCAACGGTGACGGATTATTTTATTCACGCCTCTCACGGGAAATTACCCGTGGAGAGGCGTTCTTGACCAACTGGAAAGATACGTTTTTCTGGTATCCGGACGCCCAAGGCGGGGACCCGGTAAGCCCACGGGCGGAACTCACGAAATTGGACCCTTCGGAATACCGCGAAATTGTGTACGAATGGCCGATTGGCGATTTTCTCATTTGGTTGGAGGAAAGCCGTGTTCGGGACGTGTTCGATGATATCAACTAATTCCCCAAACGGGGACCCCTAACGAAAACCGTCTTTTATGCCCGTAGCTACCGCAACCGTTCAGGTGGACGACGATGGGGTTGTGAGGGGTCTCCGGACCATGCAATCGGAATTCCGCGAATTGGGGGACGCGGCGGACGACGCCGGGGAAGGGGTCGATGGGTTCGAGGAAAAGACTTCTTCCGCGGTGGGCCGAATGGACCAATACAACCAATCGGTCGAAGAGGGCTTCGGCCTTACTCGCCAATTTGCCGACGCCCAAGAACAACTCGCACAGGGCGGGACCGATGTGGTTCAGTCCATGGAACGGCAAGCCGACGCGGTTCAACAGGTGAAGAGTCAACAGCGGCAACTCTCCACCGCGTCGTCCAAATACAACCAGATCGTTTTCAGTACCGGGGATTTGGTTCAGGACCTCCAATTCGGTCTTCGGGGGGCCGGAAACAACATTGCATTCATGGCGGAAAATTTTGCCGAAGCGTCCCAAGGGGCGGGGGGCTTCAAGTCTGTTTTGAACGGCGTCTTTTCGTCTCTCAAGGGTCCGGCGGGAATCATCCTTGGGATTCAGACCCTCATTGCCCTTGGGCCGCAAATTGCCTCGTTTTTCTCCGACCAAGAAAAAAATGCCGAAGAGTTTGGCAAGGCGTTGGACGACGCGGCGGGGAATATGTTGTCGTTCAAAGAAGAAATCGCCGGGTTCGAGGTCGAAACGCTTGAACAGGCGAAACAGGCCCGGGACACCCTTCAAAACCGGGTCGAATCCCGGCAAGAGGAAATCGGGATCGTTGAAAAGTTGATAAACCAACAAGACGTTGAACGGGAAGGGTTGACCGGGGCGGGAAACCTTCTCCAAGAAAACCAGCGGGAAAGGGCCAAGGAATTGGGTCTTCTCGACGCCGGACTGGAAACCCTACGGAACCGGAGGGACGTTCTTGAAAGCGAATTGAGAACCTTCAAAAGTTCGCGGGACAGCGCCGAAAATATGGTTCAGGGCCGAAAAGCGGCCCTCAAGGTTGAAGACTCCCTTCGGGAAACCGTGGCGGAACAGGCGGAAGAACAGAGGGATGCAAATTCGGCGATTGCCGAATATGGCCGGATTCAGGAAGAGGTAATCGAGACCGAAGCGCCGGAATTCGACACCGAAATCTTGCCGGATTTCGATTTTGTCGAAGAAGCGGGGCAACTTCTCGAAGATGATTTGGTCGGCAATCTGAAACAGGCCGAATTTTTCCTTTCCGAACTGAAAAAGGAACGGCGGACCGCCGAAGGGGAACGGTTGGGGCAAATCAACCGGATCATCGGCGGTTATGAAGACCTCCAAACCGAACTTCAAAACACGGGCACGGAGACGAAAAAGACATTCGCCGATTCGATTGGTGGGGTTTCCGACCTCGAATCCAAACTTGAAACCGGGGCGGTGGACTCGATAAACAAGGCGAATGCGGCCATTTCCGTCTTGGATAAAAAATTCGCGGACGCCACGTCGGACAAACAGCGGGAACGGATTGCGGGTCTCCGGGGGTCTTTTCAGGACCTCCGAGACGAAATGCAAGGGGCGGGAGAGGATCAGAAGCAAATGGAAACCACCATGGGCGGGGTGATCGGGTCGATGGACCAACAGGCGACTCTCGCCAACGCCCTTACAGAGAATTTTGTCCAGTTTGGGAAGGCAATCGGGCAAGGGGAACGGGTGATGGATGCGTTCGGGGACGCCGCATTGGGGGTCCTTTCTTCGGTCGGGACGGCCATGGGGAAACAGATGATTGCCCAAGGGTCGGCCCTCGTGGCGTCCGCCCTTATCCCGGGCCTTCAAGGCAACGCCATTGCCGGGGGGAAACTTATCGCCGCGGGGACCGCCTTGATTGCCGCTTCCCAAGCCCTTTCCGGTCTCACAAGTGACAGTGGTGGCGGTGGCGGTGGTGGTTCCGGCGGGTCCGATGGCGCAGACATTGAGGGCGGGGGACGGTCCAACACCGAAGTAACGGCGCCGGGACGACGAAGAGGGGGTCCGGTTCAAGGGGGCCGTCTTTATGAAACCCATGGGCTTGGCGAACGGGAATACTTCATGCCGGAACGGGATGGCCGGATCGTAACCGCCAACCAGATGGGCGCCACGGACCGATCCCAAAAAGTTGAGGTTCGGAACGAGGTCTCTTCAAACCTTGGGGTTGAGGACGCCCAAGTTGATTTTGACATTGGGGAACTCCGGTTCCGCCTTGACGAATTGGAAACGAAGGTTCAGAAGGTCACTTGATTCCCTTCACAGGCCCCCCGACGCGGGTTCGCCTCAATGGCAACGCAACAGATATTCACCGGAGAGATTCGGACGGAGAACGGGACCTTCGAACTCCGGATCTACGACACCGAAACCGACGCCAACACCCCGGACCTGTGGAACGGGGGCATTTTGGGCGGAATCGACCTTTCGTTCGGCGATACCGGGCAATCCGGCGAAGGGTTGCCCATCGGGGTCTTCGGGTCTTATTTCGACCTCGATTTCGTGGACAACCCGACGAATGAGTTCCGGACCATCTTCAACCAGAACTTTTCCCGGCTTCGGTATCGGGTCGAATTGGAATTTCCAGTCCTTTCGGACTTCGAAACTTGGTACGGGTGGGTGCAACCGGACATTCAACAGCGGCC
>AKVG01000001.1_pt1 | contig 34489 bp, 63 predicted proteins | sample 248631 | NCBI WGS metagenome assembly AKVG01 (sample SAMN03295113, study PRJNA81851) | hypersaline lake metagenome | isolation source: aqueous lake water sample, post-0.1 um filtrate containing the viral fraction | place: Australia: Lake Tyrrell in northwestern Victoria
ACCATGTCCCCGCGCTTTAAGGCTGCGTATTCACGGGCGGCTTCAATCAATCTTTCGATAGAGTAAAAGCAATGACCGCCATTTTCTGGATCATTTAGCCATTCAGTATAAAAATTTATAGCCTCACCCAGCTCGCTTAAATCACTCATCGCTCTCTCCTCTTGTACTGGCATCGCTGTGCCGTTGGTTGCTACGTATCTCATGGCTCTAACTCCAATGGCGCAAAGCAGCGCACGTTTTCTTTTCCTGATAGCGTAATAAAATGGCCAGACCAGACTGCTATTAGCAGTATAAAGCAATAGCCTATGGTTTTGAGGTCACTCATCACTGCCTACCTTGGCGTTGGCTATTGCTTTCCTATAGTTGGTTGCCACAAACTTAAATTGCCCTTTATCTCGGCCCGTATCTACCAGTCTCACAAGTCCCAAATCCTGCAATTCCCTCACAAGATCTATGCCACGATTACAAGCGGATCTATAAGACAGGCCGCACTGGCGATTGGCTGCACGTAACGCGCCATACTGCTTCTTAGTTAAATTACCGTATGGCATTGCCTTAATCATCACTGCCTCCCTTGGCGTCATCTATTGCTTTGCGGGCTTTCTCGATAAAGGCATCCACGTATATAGGATTGCCGCCTATAGCGACTTGCATTTTTTCATCACCGCCCATGAGTGCTTCCAAAGCCTCCAGCAGCTCCGCGTTTTGCTTTTGCAGGGCTTCGTGTATATCGCCCCGGATGTATTTTGTCGTATCAAATGGTTCAGGTGGCTGATATCTTTTATACTCACCGTTCTCCACGTCTTTATAATACGGCCTAAGCCATGTTTTATCCGGCATATCACTTACCATTGCTCTGCTTCCTTTCTGGTCATAAAAAAGTGGATTCCGTGACTGCACTCTACCCGTATATCATCACAAAATTTGTCGGGATATGTGTATTCGCCTGCCGTGTAAGTCGTGCCACTATCGTATTTGCCCTCAAACTCGCCGCTTGTGATTTTCTCTCCGCCTTTGTAAAGCGCAATCGTTTTGACGTATTCAGCCCGGCATTTTCTGCCCACAAGAGATGATATGCGGTCCGCTTCCTCCGGTATTTCAATCAATGCGACAATGTTGTTTGCCAGCTTTTTCCAAGCCTGAAAGCTGCCTAACTCCGGGCAAATAGTATGGTGTGGGAGGTCGGCTCTCCAAAGGTTGGCTCTCCGAAGGTTGGCTCCCTCAAGGTTGGCGTCCTCAAGGTTGGCTCCCTCAAGGTCGGCTCTCCGAAGGTTGGCTCCCTCAAGGTCGGCGTCCCAAAGGTTGGCTCTCCGAAGGTTGGCTCCCTCAAGGTCGGCGTCCTCAAGGTTGGCTCCCTCAAGGTCGGCGTCCTCAAGGTTGGCTCCCTCAAGGTCGGCGTTTCGTAGGTCGGCGTCCCAAAGGTTGGCTCTTTGGCCCCCTTTTACACTATTCAGCCAGTCTCGGTGACTTTTAAGTATCGCTTGAATGTCCATCATTTTCTCCATTTATCCATTGCTGTCTAAGTTGCCGCCCAAGGTTTATTATCTGCAACGCCTGAGCGTGTGTTACATCATAGTGCCTGTAGTAATCTTCCATGCTCTGCCACTGCCCGTTTAGCCAGTCATCTGACATTGCTATTATGTCGAATTTGCTGGACTTCATCTTAAATGCTTTAGTGGATATTTTAACCAAAGCTCAACCGTGCCTTGCGCCGTTGCGTTTTGTATTTTGGCCCTTTTTTCCAGCAATTTAACAGCGCAATTTTTATCTACTTTTCCTGATTTAAGCATTCTGAATACAGCACATGTCACCCTGTAGCTTTTATCATACTTGGGTTTATAGCCCTTGATTGTGTTTTGATTATTGAGCATTTCTCAAAGCCATGATCTTGCCAATGTGATTACTGGTTGATTTTTGAGCTGCTTTCATTGTTTTAAAAAAACGTCCTTTATAGCCATGAATCACGTTTTCTTCGCCATCATAGTCAATACGAACTATAAGCGCATAAAATTCATTTCCTTGCTTGTTTATTCTTGCTTCGTATTTGCTCATCTCAATCTCTTTCTGTGTGCGTTTGCTTATGTTCTTAATATAGGGCTTTTATTCCCCTACGTCAACAATTAATTTCATGAAAAATACATTTTTATAAATCAGTGTAGTTCATCTTATAAAGCAGCAATGCCAGCGCATCCGCGTGGTTATCATCTTCAGGCGCGAAGCCTTTTTTTTCAACTCCGGCGATCACTTCTTTCTTTCCCGCATTGCCTTTACCTGTAATGAATTTCTTTATCGTGCCAACTGGGATACCCTCATACGGAATCTTGCGTTCTTCCGCCCATGCTGTTAGCTGGCCTTGCAGTCCTCCGTATATATGGGCCGCATCTGTCCCCATATGGCGTCTAACTTCCTCGTATACAATTACCTCGGGAATTACCGGGAGCGCATCCAGCCATTGCCTAAAGCGCAAGAATCGCATCCCCCCGCCTTCGTATCTGCCGCCTTTTAAATTTAGCACTCCGCCATGAATTCCGTCTGAGTTCATAGCCCATCCGGTTATACTGCCAAGATCCAGAGAAAGTATTTTCATTTTACACATCTCATTGGCTCATCATCATTTGCAGGCATTTGTATTGCATCATGCATAATCATGGCTAATAGCCATATGCGAAATCTGTCTGGATTAATTATCATCGCTGGCCTCCGGTGGATTAGGTAATAGCATCCAATGCGTGGGCCGAGACTTTAATGGAGTACCATCATAACCCCACCATCCGCTTTTTTTGCCTGTGTAATGCGCTGCATATGTGACTTTATCATTAACAGCAACTAAAACATATATTCCACCACTAGGAGCTGTTTCCATTGGTTGCCATTGAGAGGAAATGTCAGCGCGGACATATTTTGTAGCCCCCTCCACTGGTTCCTGATAAGCCGTGGATAAATTAAACTTGCCGTATAAAGGCCGGGCGATATAGGCAGTTTCCGCCATATCCGTAAGCTCTTTGTTTATGCTGTCTACCTTATCACTCATGATCGACTTCCTCTCTTAACTCGCAATCAATGCTTTCCAAAATATCCGAAAACAAATCATCAATCATATCCAGTGCTTCTAGTACATCACCGTTTTTGCACTTGCCGTCTTTGATCTCGATTGCTTTCAGGGCGTCAAAGTCCAGCATCAGCTTTGTGGTGGTTTGCTGATAATTGCTCCTGACTATCTGCAGCCAGTCTAAGGCTTGCTGTAGTGATTCTTTATCCATTGTTGTCTCCTATGTGCTGAGAAAATTTATAAGTGTAAGTAAACTTAAACAAGTTTCCGTTTTTCATTCTATGAACCGTGAATACGCAATCCTCTTTGTTTTGCTCATGCATTTTTCTATGTCTTGGCATACCAAGAGGACTAAAAGATTTTTTGCAATTTTCGCAATACCAAGACATCACATATTTTCTTTTACTAATCTTTGTGCTTTTCGTATTAGTATTTTTGCGTCTTTAACATCATCTTCATTATAAACACTTCCTTGAATTCTGTTTTTTACCTCATATTCAATTTGATCTTTGCCAAGTTCGGCATATTCAATTAAATCATCCATGACATCCGCCATTTGCTGTAGTTTAGTCATTTTGCCTCCTTCAGTGTGTACATTGCTTATAATCACAAGATAGGGCTTTTATTCCGTGCTGTCAATAACTTTTTTCATGAAATTTATATCCTCTCAATATCCCGTGGGTCTTTATATATAAGCCTTTGCTTAAAACCCGCCTTCTGCAAGGGCTTGCTGTGGCCCTATGCCCCGCTTTAAGCCTTCAACTATTATTCTTGCTTTTTCTTTGCCATGCGGATCTGTGCATGTCCTGCCCTGAACATGCTGTTCTTTGGGCTTCGCATCTGTCTCTATGCGTTTTAGCCCTTCAACCGGCTTACTATGCATTGCATCTTTTTGCCGCTTGTACTCCTGTATTGTCATTGCCTCCGGGGAATAAGCCGGATAGCCGTTTTTCTCCTGCGCCTTCTGCGCTTCGATGTATTGTGATTCCGTTACTACGGCTGGCTGCGGATTGAGTATCGGCTCTAAATCACAAACCTTGGGAATCTTGCTTTTCTTCCCGCAATGCTCATGTATAGCGTTTATAATCTGATCCACCGTGTATAGCTTATCAAAATATAAGCGGTATTTTTCCATCGTCGTCTCAATGTTCACGCCTTTGCCGTAGTCGTCCAGATCCACGAAATATACCATCATGGCTTTTACAAGCTTGCTAACCTCCGTATTTGTCCAGCAAGCGTTTCCCTTGTTCGTAGATGTCTTGTTGTCGAGTTGGTTTTGCATTAGTTCCTCCTGTTCGGTTGTCATATGATCCCTCCATAAGTTTAGTAAATGACTTTTCTTGTAAGACGAAATCTAAATCCGCCCTAAATCCATTAATCTTGCCAGTGCAAAAATCACTTTTTTCTAATTTCTGCATTGCATGTTTCCATCCTTCAATCCCCCCAGAATCCTTTAACCTCGCTCGCAAGGCTATTTTTCTTTTAGAAGTCAATTTCTGCGCTATTGGCAATCCGTTTTCCTGAGCAACAGAATTATATTCATTCAAAGCATCGCGTATATCTGTCTCTGTCTCTGTCTCTGTCTCTGTCTCTGTCTCTGGGGTTACGAATTGACCACTATCCTGTAACGGATCAGTTACAAATTGATTACATTTTTTAAAATCAGTATCTTGGCTTATCTCTATAAAGCCTGCTTGATTGATTTCTTTAAGGCATTTTTCAAAAACCTTTTTATCTATGCGAAGACGAAATGTTATCTTGTCGTAACTATCTTGTATCAATCCCGATACGGGATCATCATCTTCGCTGGCCAGTAACCATAGCATTGGAAGCAAAGCACGGGCCTCTGCGCTCATCATGTGATATTCGTAATTATCCAACATACTTTTATGTAAGCGTATCCACGGCGGTTTACGGTCTTTATATGACTGATAAGATGACCATTCTTTAATTTTAATCATAGCAAGTACCTCTCTCTATCTTTTGCTGGTTTATATTGTAATAGCAAAAAGAAATTGGCGTATCGAAATCAAAGCCATACAAAGCATAGCTTGTAAAACGATCACAAAAACGTTTTCTGTATAAATGAACGCTGTAATGCAAATCTTCGGATAATTCACTTCCAACGAGAAGCCTAAAAGGCTCTCTGCCTTTAGTAAATTCAAAGCAATGCACATATCTTTCAAGCTGAAAAAATGCCTTGCTATCAAGAAGGCCAGTTTTAAGCTCTATAATTACAAATCTTTCTTGTGTTTTTGTATAGGCTAATATGTCGATGATTCCAGCTTGTGTCCTAACCTGCCTACCTACAAATCTAAGACCAAGATGTCTTTGCAAATTATCATCTGAGCATAAATAATCTTCTAATTCCTGTTCCGTAAATACAATTTTAGGCATAAAAAAACTTCCTCAAAACGAGACCCGAGTGGTTGCAGCACCCGGACCTCATTTTGAAGAAGCTTTAATGGGCTTCTGCAACAAGCCCAATTCTTAATCTTAACGCAAAGGCAATAAGCCCCCGCATTTGTAATTTATTAAATCTCCGGCATTGTGTAAAGGCTTAAGTGACTGCCTCAAGATAAAGATCCAGAAGCTCCTGTTCTTCCGTCAGTTCCTCCCGGCTTTTCTTCCGTGCTTTAACAACCTGCCGCATAATCTTTTTGTCAAAACCTACGCTGCCAGCTTCGTTATACACTTCCTTAATGTCCTCACCTATTCCGGCCTTTTCTTCTTCCAGCCGTTCAATCTTTTCAATATAAGCGGTTAATCTCTGTTTCGCTGTATCGTCTATCATTTTTTTCTCCTTGGTTAAAATTTATGCTTTACATTTCATGAAAGCCCTCATAATATATGCGTATTGAAACACACTTGTAAAGAGGTAAAAATGACTGAAAGTTTAAAAAGCGCACCGCCCGCTATATCAAAGGCAATTACAGAAGCGATGAAAGAGGTCCATAAGATCCGCAAAACAGAGAAGAATAAATTCGCTAATTATGAGTATGCCAGCATTGATGATTTTTTAGAGGATCTACGTCCAAAATTATCGGAGGCAGGATTGAATGTAGTTTCTAATGAGATATCGCGTGAGCATATAAACGTGCCTGAAAAACAGAAGGATGGGTCTTTTAAAGATTCGCTTTTTGCATACTATATATATGAGTTTTATCTTTTGCATGAGGGAGCAGATCAAAGCTATGGCCCGCTGATGCGCAGCGTTGACGTTCGTTTTGTCGGCCCTCAAACGAGCGGGCAAGCGCAATCATATGCGGAAAAAATGTTTTTGCGCTCATTGCTAAAGGTCGCTACTGGCGATCAAGACGCGGATTCACAAGAGCAGGGCAATTTCCAAAAGGCAAAACAAGCGCAGAATAAACCAGATGATGAGGAAATTAAAAACACATGCGCAAAAATTAAGCAGCTTATGAATGAGGCTAAATCAGCAAACCAATTAAAAGCCACTTGGGCTGATAGCCAAAATTTTCTTAATAATCTAAAAAAACAAAAGCCGGATTGGTATGAAATTCTTGAAACTCAATACACCAGTAAATTGAATGAGTTTAATACAAAGCAGGAGGCAGAAGAATGAGCGTTAAATCTGAAATAGAAAAAGCCCGTGAACTGCGGAAACACATTATAGAGCAATGCGGGGATGATCCTGATTTAATTGCGGACATGATCGAAGCTGAAACTTCTATCAATGATTTGATTGAATGGGCTTTACGCAAGTTTGCAGATGAGAAAACATTTGAATCCGCCATAAAAGAAAGGGTGGATCAATTGCAGGCACGTAAAAAAGCCGCTGAGAGGCGTCAGGATAAGCTGAGAGACTTGATAGGCACATTGCTTACCGAGTCCGGTCAGAATCAATACAAAGGCGTTGAGGGGACTGTATCTTTTAAAACAGTGCCGCCTAAACCGATCATTCAGGATGAATTACAAGTACCGCCTGAATATTGTAAATTAAGCGTAGATAAAACAGCTATCAATCAGGCTTACAAGAATGGGATGAACGTACCCGGATGTACGCTTGATAATGGTGGAACAACTTTAATGATTAGGAGCTAGAAATGTCAGGATCACTAAACCAAATGCAAATTATCGGCAATGTCGCAACTCAGCCGGAAATCAGGAATATGTCCAGCGGAAAGCAGGTTGCAAACTTTACCATAGCCACAAGTGAGCATTGGAAAGACCAGCAAGGGCAAAAGCAGGAGCGCGCTGAGTTTCACCGCGTAGTTGTATTCGCAGATCCCCTAATCAAGCTGATTGAAAGCTATGTCAACAAAGGAGATAAACTTTATCTCTGCGGCCAGTTAGAAACCCGGAAATGGACTGACCAGCAAGGTAACGACAAATACACCACTGAGGTAGTATTGAGGCCATATAAGGGAGAGATTAAGCTATTAGGTAGTAAACAAAGGCCAGAGCAGACGGCTTATGAAGGCTTTGCGCCTGATGATATGGATCAAGAGATCCCCTTCTAGATTATGGCTAGATCAGAAAAACACCGCAGGTTTATCGCCCGGCTTCCCTGTGTAGTAACTGGCAAGGTAGGAGAGTGTCAGGCTGCGCATATAAGGCACGGTTATCTTGCGATGGGTAAGAAGCCACCGGATAACAGATGTGTTCCGATGTTTTGGGAAGAACATCATATGCAGCATCAGGTGGGAGAAAAGCGATATTGGGGCGAATACCTTGATAGAGCCAAATGGCTTGCCGGTCTCTTATGGGATCATTCAGGTGATTACGATAAGTGCTGTGAATTAATAGCGAGGTTTAGACATGATTTTCAAAATAATCAGTGAGTACGTACTAAGGAACTGCCTCAGTGAGATAGCTAAGCTGCCATATGAGCAATACGAGGTGCATATAAAGCCAGTTAAGCGTAGCAATCAGGCTAACGCTCTATACTGGACATGGCTTAAAGTTATAGGCGATGAACTAGGCTATACAAGCGATGAATTGCACGAAGCATTCAAGCGTCAGTTTATAGGCGTAGATGAGGGAATTGATATATTCGGCAATGCGTATGTAAAGCCCAAATCATCTGCCAAGCTGAGCAAAAAAGAATTCAACGATTACATGATGAAAGTTGAAATTTTTGTAACACTGCAAGGAATCACACTACCTCAGCCTGATTATTTTGGCCTTGACCTTTCATGAAATAGAACATAGTATAATAAAAAAGGAGAGAGACCATGTTTAAAAGACTTTTCCCATTATGGAATGATTATAATAAGTTGCAAAAAATGCATAAAGATCTTGCAGTTAAATATTCGGATCTTGAAGAAAGGTATTTAGATTCACGAGCTTATATAAATCGTTTAGAAGGTGGATTAGATGATTATAGAGATATTATTAAAGATTTAGATCGCGAAATCTCTAATCTAAAATCCGATAAAGACAGATTGTTTAAAGTCAATAACGACATACTAACCAAGAAACGCTACGACAAAAAAACACAACGATACAGGGGTAAAGATGGCAGATTCGCAAAAGGTTAAAGAATTCAGGGAGCGTAATGATCTTACGTTAGAGGAAGCTGGCCGCATGTTTGACGTATCATGGCGGACGGTGTGGAACTGGGAACATCAAGTTTCCCGTGTTCCTGAGAGAATTAAAAAAATTGTATGGAAGGAACGGAAATGAACGAAAAATCTATAGATAAAATAATTGAGATATTGCAAACGACTGGATCAGAAACTGTTCAGCTATATGCAGAACGTGCGGCAACAAGTGGGATTCTTTCATTCTCAATATCAGGCGCACTGGCTATGGCATTTTTTATATTATCGCTTTCTTTTTTATCATTATTGAAAAAAGAAGAACATGTTGTAACTGGTTTATGTTTTTTATGTTTTACAATATCTCTTGCAGTCTCAATTTCTGGATTGATTGAATGGCTGCATCCAGAAGCTACTGCCATTGATCAGTTAATACGTGATGTGAGGCCAAGATAATGACATTTGATTTAATCCGCCAATGGGCGCATGACAGGAATCTAATTGAGGGCACGGATGCTAAAACGCAGTGCCTGAAAACAATGGAAGAACTAGGAGAGCTTGCCAGAGCCATTAATAAAAACCGGATAGATGATATACGGGATGGTATAGGCGATGTGATAGTAACTCTGGTTATCATTGCAGAGCAGTATGAAGGATTAAGCGTTGAGAGTGCAATAGAAGCTGCTTACGATGAGATTAAGGACCGCAAGGGAATCGTCAAAAATGGCGTCTTTATCAAAGAAGGCGATTAATCTCCGGGGGGAGAAATGATATATACGAGTAAATTTGACGAAGAAACTATCGTTCGCGGTAAGCATCCCGGACAGATAAAAGAGAAATATCAGAGCATGGCTGAGGCAGAGCAAGATCGAGTACGTAAAGAACTACTGCGCAACCATGAGGACCACTGGTTTAGGAGAGAGCAAAAACAATGAGTGATGTAAATGTAGCGATGGATTATTGCCGTCAAATTATTGCAGACCAAAAAGCTAATGACGATCAGGCTTTGGTGAACAGAGGCACTATAGAATATATACACCAAGCCCTTGAGGAATACGCTCGCATCAAGCCGAAATGGGATGAGATGAAGGCGAACAAGGAGCAGATATTCGATAAAGCTACCTATCGTCATGGAGACAGTCTTGATGACTACTATTTCAGTGAAGTTTTGCTTATATCTTTTGGGGAAATATGCGCCAACTTACTAAGGGACGAGGGCAATGATTAAGCAGGTAATAATACGCGGCATCTGTACGGGCCTCACAGCAGCCTGTGTGCTTGTTGGCATAGTTTACGTGGCGATGGAGGGCGCAAGCCGTGAGGTGGCCCGTCAGGACGCTGTGGCGGCTTATAACTGTGAACATTACGGCAAAGCTATTAATAAGCATTATGGGCGGGAGGTTTGTAATGGATAATCATATTAAAGAGTTTTTAAGCAGGCATGAAATTGAACGCTTAGAGAAATGGCGTGAATGTTCGCAAGAAATTCCATATATAAAATTTAAGCAAGAATGGGAAGTTAAAATTATCCCGCCTTTTGCTGGCGCAATGGCAAGATTTATGGTTAAAAGTGGAAATGCAAATGTATCTATATATTTAGATGTCTATGATGTATTAGGATGCTGTAATGGCCCATACTGGGAGATTTATCCTCATGGTGAAAGCGTTTACAGATGCGATATAGATGAAACTGATAAATTGGTAAACGCAATCTCAGAATCTATCAGTCAGCAAAAATGAAAAACCTTGATTTAACACTTAATGATCTGGCTGCTTTACAAGCATTCCGTAAGAAATACCCTACATGGTGGTATAAAATAGGCGTATGTGATTTATCATGGGATTTTGATTGTGCCCCGCAAGGTCATAGCCCTGAAATTAAATATATAGAATCTGGCATATGGGAAGATGATGCATTTATGTATGATAGCTATATATCCTTAGAGGATGCAATTTATAACATCATTTATATGATTGAGATGGCCACTCCGCCTAATAATTAATTACAAGCCTCATCAACCGGATCATCAGAGCAAAGACAATCATACACTGCCAAGCCTTCAATGGTTAAGTGCGCTGGCTTGGTAATCTCGCAATATTCAGTAACGGTTGTATTTTTCACGCAGCCTGTTACGCATATCATCATCAAGACGCTTAGAAGCTTCACGTGCTTTCTTGACATTCTCTAATACCTTTCGCAATTCCCGGTTTTCCGCCTTGTCCTTTCCGGCCTCAATAAGCTGCTTATCTTCCAGATATCCGGCAAGACTGGCTGTTATACTGAGTAGAATTTTAAATATTTTCCACATGGCAAAAAAAGAGCCCCCGGAGGGGCTGAGTTACACACTTTGAAGAGAACCTATTTAGAAAAGAACTTTTTATTCACGTAGGACCAAACCAATCCAGCAAGTACGGCCAACCCCCCGGCCAATAATTGAAGATCATCTTTAGCTATCATACCGCTTGAGACTAATACACCGCCATATGTAGTGATTAAGTGGCGTACTGTCGATCCGATATATTTTTTCATTTTTAATCCCTGCTTAACTCGCTAAGATTATATTACTTAATATGCGGGGAAGTGTCAACCATACCGAATCATCTCGGCAATTCTCTCAGCCCTTGCACCTACCTGAATAGCCCATTTACTATCTAAAGCTTCATCTGCGGCTTCATCAAAATCCTGTCTTTCAATAGCGGAAAGCATATTTTTGAATTTCATCAGCTTTGTTAGGCCCAGATTAAAGCACATATTCACTATTGCGCGTTGCCTTGTATCATTCAGGTCTGTAAACCAGTCAAAGTTTGTCTCAAGCTCCATGATAGATATCTGCAGATCATTATTAAGTAAGATCATCGCTTCACTTTTGCTGATTCCGCCGTTTATCCTTTTATCTATCAGCCTGCCTATTCCGATAGTTAAATAGCCTTCGCTGTCCTTATAAGCATGAGGGATAAATCCCTCATCTCTTAATAATTCCTGACGTAGCTTTTCGGTATCCATCATACAGACTGGAAAAATAGCTGTATTTCTGGCAAAAACTTCATAAGCAAAAGCCCGCCAAACATAATCCACGCCAGACGCTCTAATATCTGCAAACGCTTTTCGTGATGGTCAATACGCCCTTCTGTGTTAGTCATGCGCTGTTCCAATGCTTTAAGCTTGCCTTCTCGTAATCCATCGTCATAAGTCTTATCCAATTACTCCCCCTATATATACGCGAAAGATACCCCAAAAATGATCGCGCCCTTAGCTGGCTCGGTTAAGGCCCAGCCAACACCCAGATTAAAGCGGCGGTTGATTTCCTGCCCAATAAACACAATGGGCACATAGGCCAGCGAGGCGAGTATGAACGTGGTGTCACCTGTAGCCACGGCCATTGCCGCGCCCATGAATACACCGCGCTGTATGGCTTTCTTGACTCCGTACTCCCGGCCAGCACCGCTGTCTATATAAAACCCCCATGCGCCTTTCATATGGCCAATAGCACCGTTTTCCTCACCCATAGAAGGGGCAACGGCAATCAGCCATGCAAATGCAACACCGAGGGCAGGCCACACGTTAAGGTCGAATTGCGGTATTGCACCTTCCATGCCCTGATAGTCAGAATACAGGAGCAAGCTGTAAGCAAACACGATCAGGGTCGAGAATACCTTGCCGTCTAAGATGCGATCATGCCACCATGACTTTGAGCGGAACGCCTCTTTCCATTCGCCGTATTGGGGCGAGGCGTGCTTAAGGCTTCCCCCCTTAATCGTATAGGCAAGCGCGAATGTGAGTATGGTCAGGATGTCAAAGATCATAGCGTGGCCAACTCATCCCGCAGCGTTTCTGCCTCAGCATCAAGTTCGGCCAGCTTGGTCGTGTCAAATTGTGAGGCCGTCCCGGCATTAACGGCACGAAGGGGGCGGACAGACTCACGATCAATTTCTGCGAGCCGCACCTTTATATGCATTCTCTTGTTTGCAATTAATTGTTCTTCAGACGGTTGTATAAGATGCTCTTTTTCACTTTCAGTTATAGCAACCATGTTTTCTTTAATAAGGTGATCCTGACTGCCATCATCCTCAAAAGCCCATACTTTACTGTTTTGATCTTTAAAATATTTCATGATTTACCTCAATTCTACCCAATTTGAAATTTGAATGGCGGCGTTTTTAGTAACCTCATATGTTGACCCATCAGGAACTATAAAGCTAATCGTAGTTGTTAAATCCCCAGAAACTACCAAAATATCTTCTGCAATTTTTAAAGAATCCACAGAAACAGAAAGACCTCCAGATGCTTCATTGTCTCGTTTTGTAATTATGACAGTTATAGAAGTGCCTGTAGAATTTGTGTATGTGGTGCTTGCGCTTCGGCTCGCCGATACGTCTGTCCACGTCTGCCCGTCGCCAATACTCTTGCTCGTCTGCGCAGCAATAGCCTGCTTTGTGCGCTCCGGGGTCATAAGCGTTGTGCTGTCTGTTCCGGTTTCGGCTTGGGATTGTGTGGCTATTTCTGCGGGTCCAGCCAAAACAAGCCAAACTGATTTAGCAGTATCATAAATTAATACCGCAGCTTTATCTGTGCTATCTAATGTAAGATCATTACCAAGAGGTGTTTGTATATTTCCTGTGCCATCTTTTATAACTACCGTTCGGCCATCATTCTCAGGGCGTATAATTAAAAGCTGGCCATCACTTCCGGCTGTAATCGTATCAAGATCATCACTTGCTGCATCGGATTCTGTGTCTACAGTATGATAAACGCCTGTAGAAGTAATTGATCCTGAACTAATAGTTAATTCACCCTGATCAGGGAAGCCAAGCGTAGGGAAGTCTGTAGAAGCTAAAGAAATTGTGGAACCGTCAAAATCAAATACTTCAATCCAAGCGGAATTTGCAGAGTTTCTGATTTTAATTTTATTATTGGTTGTGTCCCACCATAATTGACCAGAATAAGTCGTTCCTGGCGAAGAATTGCCGCTTGATAAGCTTGCTAAAGCTTGTAAAGCACTATTTATATCGGCTCTTACTGTTGCACCACCAGCATTAGCAACAACAAAATCATTTTGTGACATTAATTTACGGCCTCCACTGCCAATTTACTTATCAATATGTTATAGGAAGGGTCAGTTGTCGTCAATCTGCATTGAAATTCAAACGCTCTGGCATTGTATTCGCCAACGTCTAAAAGCTCATAACTACTCCAAGTAGGGCTTCCTGTCGGGTCATCATTTGTTGATCTTACATATACAGATGCATCTGCTACACCTGCATTATCCCCATCGAAACTATCCCAAGTATCAATATTGTCTGATCTATCATCTATAAGATTTAGAATGTTTTCAATTACGCTTTCTATCTCGCTGATTAACTGCGTATTTTGCACACTCCCAAGATCAATGCCTGTATCAAAGGTATATGTGCCATCTGATTGAACGCCTCCGCCTATCTCATCAAGTGATGAAATGGAATCAAAATCAGAAATGCTATCAAAGTCCCCGGCACTATCTAGTTTTAGTGTATCATTAACAACTACTGTATCGTTATTTGTTCCGGGAAATGTCGGGCTTTCAATAACTTGTGCTTGTTGTGTAAAATTAAGAACTTTTCCAGCGTCTGTTTGAACGCTTGCAACTGGACCCTGAACACCACTGCTATCAACCGCTCGGGCTAAATAAGTTCCGGGCTTAAGAGGTAAAAGGGCCTCTGTAACAGCACCATTTACGGATTTACCAATACTTATACTGTCAGACCATGTAGATCCTGCGCGGGTATGTCTGAAAATAATCTTGCCGCCTTGCCTAACATCAAGATCAGGATGTGCATCAAATCTTAAAAGAGCTAGTGAGGATATCCCCTGTATGGTCAATCCAGTAATGGCTGCAGGCTCTGCACCCAATCCTTCAATCTCTATGGGATCACTTATTGCCCATTCACTCCTAACTCCAAGTTGATTTATTGCTCTGGCTTCAAAGAAATAAACGCCCGGCACAATGTCATCTACTATATCGCCGTTTTCTGATGTGGGGGGGAGTGTTGTATAATCTGTTTCGCTCTCAAGTCTAAATCTAAATTGGTAGCTTTCAACAAAAGCATCAGGAGATTCTGCCGCTGTAATTGTTGCCCTTGCTTTAACTCCTGCGCCCTCTCTCGCACTAAACAAAGATTCTGTGACAGAGGGCTTTCCGGGAGGCTGAACGGTAAACGCATCTGGCAAACTAGAATCAGGCGCGGGATCAACTGCCGTTTCTTCACCTGAACTCCAATCATAAACCGTTGTGGCAGTTTCCCTCAATGTCATATTGACAGTCATCGCCTGAAGATTTAGCTGCCATTTAGTGACTTCAAAAATCTTTGTAGACCATCCAAATCTATTAACTGTGATATTTACAGTATCACCCGCCCTTAGCTGCATAGCGTGTAAACTAAAATCAGCGGAGAAAGATATTTCCTGCCGCATCTTCTCCAGCTCAATTTTTGCAATTCTCTGCGCTGTGTGTGGGCGTTGAGTAACAACAAGATCAATGTCTCGTATTATTTCCTCACCATTATCCTGCGTGATATATGTAGAATTTGTAACAGCCGGATAATCAGAAGGCTGCCCATTATTAATAGGAGATATATAAGTACCCTTTACGGTATTAAATCTATCTCTTCGAGAAACTTTGGTATCTACATCAATAGCACTAATAATCTTGGATTCATCCAGAGTTATTGTAGGCGCATTATAAGCCCCGGCTAAAAGCGTCCATTGGCCAGACGCATATATAGCCCTTCCAGCCATACCGGATATTATATCTTCTATATTTGTTTTCAGATTAGTTTGTGTATCAAGAACCGCACCGCCATGATACCTTGGTTCACCAACTTTACGAACGCCAAAGCTTGAAGACGTGCCGGAGAAGTCAATAGCCGTTCCCGCAATGGCATTATCTAAACTTGTGGCAAGTTGAATACGAGGGCTGTAAGTGTCATTCTTTTTACGTTGATAAACAATTACATAGTAATCAGTTCCCGTACTTAATCCTGTAGGCGGTGTACCAGTCAGATTGATCTGGTCTCCTGTTTGCAGGAATAAAAGGTCCTGATCCATTTCGATTCTATCAGTCGATGCATCTACATCTAAAACTGTAAAATCTTTAGCTGCGGTGGCTTGTATTTCATCACATATATTCGCTGCACTATCTGTAGCACTATCATCAACCTCGGCATCTAGTGCGCCATATCCCGCTCTATCATCTTTTAGATAGTCATATGCCATCAATGCTACATTAGGACTATATCTTGTAGTATCGTCTCTGGTATCAAATAATTTACGCCCTTTAACCCATGCTGATATATTGGGAATTCCAGATGGAAACTTATCCCTATTAAACTCTAGCCTTACGTATATATATGCCACTCCGCGAGCGCGTGAATTACTATCCGCGCTTGTCTCGCTTACAAGGTCACTGTCCGCTGATTGATTTTCCGTTCCTAAATGCTTATTAATTCTAATCAAGCCATTATATCGGCCTGTATTTACAATATTATTTGCATCCAGCATATCTTCTGTAATTGCATAATCATCAATCCAGACTTCGCCGATTTCTTGTATTTCATGATCTGCTAAAGCAATTGCGATATGGAGAAACTTGTTATTATTAGTAGCTTCAAATCTTATAATAGGACCTGATACGCGAATTTCCCCATAAACAAGTTTTCTTGTTGTGATGGGCTGCCGGACCTGTCTTGTAATTCCACGGGATTTAATATTATTAGTGCCTTGCTGGTCTAAACTTGGAGGGTCTGGAGCAAGCGCTCTGCTAAGCGCACCAAGCACAAGAGAGGACGCGCCGGCGACTAATGCCGCAGTTGTTGAAAAAAGCGCAGCTGTACCTACCGCTGCGGTAAAACCGCCCGCAATAGCTGAAACCACAGCCCCTACAATAATTGACGGCATTATCCAACCCCCCAGAAACATTCTGCTTTATTAAGAGCCAGTCTATAAACGCCCTTTGGCCCCATCGCAGCAAATCTTCTCCCGGATTCGTCAACCAGCCCATAAGTGCGGCCTGTTTCTTGCGTGAATCGAACGATGTCGCCGCGCTTTGCTTTTTTGATATTATTGCTTGGCTTTCCGAGTATTCTTGAAAATATTAAATCGGTGCTTTTATTGAAACGCTCATCAACAATCTCATAGGCTTTTTTGCGTGTTTTATATTGGCCTCTAATTGCAACGGCTTTAGCCAAGTCAAAACCACTCATAGCTTCAACGCCGTTTATAGCAAACATCACGCAATCATTTGTACCCCACCTGAATTTTTTATTTTCACAAGACTGTAGATATTCGGCCAATAGAATAGGCCAGTTATCATACCGCCTTATCTTTGCCCCTTGCCCCATACTACCTCTGCATCTTGAATAGAATCTACCTGATCGAAAAATGTATCATTTGGATAATCAAGCTTTTGATCTGAATCTGTATAACGTCTCTCCTTATTTCTGGTCAGTATAATAAGATTATTTTCACATTTTACTGATATCGTGGCAGTGTCTCCAGCTTCCTGAATACGCATAACATCCATACGGCCACGGAACATCAATTCAGGATCACCAATTAAAGCTCCGGTGGATTCATCAAGCGCACCGAAATAAACTCTTACAGGTCTATCCTGATACTGCTCTGTCAAGGCCGTACTAATAAGACTGGAAGGAATACCAGATAAAGAAAGTGTTACATTATTAGCTTCTATAGATTCGACTTCATCTATAACAGAGACGCCTAATAAATCGCCGCCACCCTGATAAGTATTTCCATCAAAAGTTATATCACCGTATCCAGTCCATAACCTGACATTACCGCTGTCAAATTCTGCATCTATTAAAATAATCGGGGAAAGCATGTCAGAAGTAAACTCAGTTACCATTGCCGCCGTAAGATTTCTACTCATCTATTGCCTCTCTAAAAGCAAAAGAAACCTGATAGACATTCGATTGATTAGCTGACCATTCAATAGTGTTTTCGGTTAATCTGAATACTCCTTTAGCCCCCGTGATAGTTACGGCCTCATTATCAGCCGGGGCAGACCTTAAAGCAGGCTCAATGTTAATTGACGCATTCCCCGATCCATCACTGTTAGCATCATCAACAACCATATATAGTTCCGCATTTGAGGATGAATCTAATTGTAAATAATCACCCGCCCTGACTACATTGCTTTGCGATATAGTAAAACCATCCACACTAATTGTATTGTCACCACGGGAGAATGATCCATTTATTAGCGGTGTGCCACTCGCTGTACCCCTTGGGCCTAAAGAAAGGTAATCTGGATCACCATATAAAAACGTTCCCCTCCTGCCTCTTAATTTTGCCAAGAATGCCTGTATTTCAGCAACACCATCTCTTTTATAAGGGGTGAGAGTAACTTCGCCTTCCCATCTTTCACCCTGCTGCTTTTTCACTTGCTCAGTAAAGGTAAAAGGACTTTCACTTACCTGAACAGCACGAACCAAACGGAAGGAACTGCGCTTAACTTTTAAGCCGGATGGGACACTAAGAGGATAAGTAGCCATTACATCTTGCCCCTTCTCTTAGCATCTTCAACGGCACTCGTGGTTTGATTTTCAATAGCCGGGAGAAGTCTTAATATCTCGGCGCGAACAGTTTGTTGAATACCTGTAGAGAAGTTTAGATTCTGGTTAATCGTAACGCCGCTGCCACCATTGGAAACATTAATATTCTCACCCCTTGATACTCTTGCAACCTGCTGTCCGTTAATAGAAAGTGCATTTCTGTCTATACCCGCATTACCACTTACCTGAATGTTACCACCTGAATTAAGTCCCGGTGCAAATGCTCCTGAACCTGCTGCCGCTGTTAGCTGCCCGGTTGTTCTTGTGGAGGCTGCAGATATCCCTGAAAATCCCGCAACGCCTGTCCCACCAAATGCACCAAAAATAGATTTAGCAATTGTACCACCTAAACCGCTACCCGCAGAACCGCCTATGGAAAGGCGCAGCATATTCTTTAAAACATCCTGCAATGCATTAACTGCAGTATCACGAAAGCTGTCAAAACTTGTACCTGCAGATGCAAGAGAATCCGCAATCTGGTTTTTAAATCTCACCTGCTCTTTATTAGAAGCCTTAACAGCATCTGTATATTCTTCCCATGCATCCGTAAGGAGACGTGCACGGGCTTCTTGTACTGTCAATCCTTCTTGCTGTGCTGCATCCCACAATGCCCCACTTTCAACAAGCTGATTAATTGCCTCTATCTTGTTTCGATAATTCTCTAAGGGATTAAGAACACCGGATATTGCCTTTTCCGCTGCCTTAAATTGTTCCTGTGTAGCTCTTGGGGGACGAGGTATATTAACCTTACTGCTTCTGTCAGCTAGTCCGGCCATTTCTTCTTTGGCCTGCCTTACTGCATCTGTATAATCCACACCTTTTCTTACAAGCTCGCCAACTCTTTGTGTAAGTTTTTCTCTTTCTGCCAGTTCTTTATTAATTGCATCTGTACTTACACTTGTAAGCCCAAGATATTTTTGAAGTGCAACTGAACTCGCTGCTATTCTGTCAGTTAAGAACCCCCAATTAAAAGCAAGCTCATTCGCACCTTGATTAAGACCTGTAATAACAGTCGTTAATGTTTCTGCACCAAATTGAAAGGCTGAAGTCGCTCCGGTCAATTGGGCAAGATTAGAAGTCGAATTGCTCCAAGCTTCACCAAGGGAATCTGTTGCACCTGCTAAACCACGCGCTTCCTCTTTTGCCGCCCCCTGAACATTAGCAAACTTATCTAATATAAGGCTTTGGGCTTGTAAAAGTTTACCACTCTCAGCTAATGCCTTAATCTTGTCACGCTCTGTCTCTGTAAACGTAACACCTACTCTTTGAAGGCGCGTAAGACTCTGTGTAGGGTCATCCAGAGTTCTTGCAAGCAAGGATGCATTTCGCTGTAAGGAACCACCGAATATAGCTGTTATATCCTGAGCAAGACTTACGATCCTCTCAAGATCCTGAGTCCTGATATTCTCAAATGTAAGAGTCTGGGCTAAAGTTCTTAAAGCCTCCGCCCGGCTGGTCAGTGTTTCAATGCCAAGTGATTCAGCAAAGCTTTCCAGTTTACCAGATGATACTTCTGAACTTCTGCCCGTAGCATCTAAAGCTGCATTTAATCGAAAAGTAAGCTGCTCAAATACGGTAAAATTTCTAATGCCGGATCTTAAAGCAGCAGCTAATCCGATAAGAGAGGCCGTAACGCCTACTAGTTTAGGATCAACTCTGCCCAGTGTAGTTCCTAATGCATTAAAGCGCGAAGCCACACCACCAAGAGGGCCATCAACAACGGCAATACTGCTTGCCGCCTGCCTCATGCTGTCTTTTAATTTATCTACCTGTGATGCTGTCTTGCTGGCAGGCCCGCTTGTGCCTTTAACAGTTTGGTTAAACTTGTTATTAGCTCTTGAAGTCTTGGCTGTTGTTTTTTCGTAATTTCTTAATGTAGAGGATGCACGATTTACAGCACTTCTTAATCCCGTGGTGTCACCTTTAAATCGGGCGATTAATTCTTTTGTGACAGCCATTATTTCCCCATCATATTAAGTAACTCGTTACGAGTCATAAATCTTTCTTCAGGAGGGGTAACGCCCATTGATTCAAGATGCCCCTCAAGTGCTATCTCTATTTCCTTACAGGTCATAGCTCGCACTTCATCCGGTGTATATTTTAACACACCGCATCCTATTTTGTAATATTCCTTAATGGGAAAAAATTCAGCTTCTATTTTTTTTTATCTTCCGGGGATTCCTCATATTCGAGGCCATTACCACGGCTGATAAGATAATCAAGAAACTCAATAAAGAACTGGTAAAAAGTCAGCTTGCCACGCTTGTCAATTTCGCTAAGGATATCTTCACGCTTAAAGCGGGTATCTCTGTTCTCATGCAAGCCCACAAGAATAGTATCAACCAGAGTTGATGTCATAATACCATCTTTAAGGCAATCATTCAAAACAGCCTCGGCAGGACGCTTGAAGATATGATTTTCCAAACGCTCTAAAGCCCCTACACTGGCTTTAAGTTCACGCTCTTGCCCATCAATTTCTAACTGGAATATTCCGTTTATATTGGTCATGCCGTTGTAGTTACCGCCCCGTCACTTTCAAGCGTAAGTGTATAATTAACTTCACCGTCATAATCTCCGGCAAATTCAAATGTGGTTACACGAAAGGCCGCAGTATATACTTCACCGCCCGTAGTCGCATCAGTCGAAACAAGATCAATCTGATAGTTAGAATGAGTGCCCGCATCATAATCACTATATACTGATTGCATCGCTGCTACGTCAGTAAAAATCCCAGAACCTGTAACACTCATTGATTTGACAATAGAACCGCTCAGGAGTTCACGTGCGCCGGAACTGTCCTTATTGGTAATATCAACTTCTGTTTCGTTAAAGGTAATTGTATTAGTACGCAAGGCCGCAACTGTCGTGAAGCTCTCGCTAGATGCACCATCACCACGCTGCAATAAAAGTTTCCTGCCTGAAAATCCGGTCGTCATTTCGCCCCCTAAAAGATGATTGCCTTAAATTGAATTAATCCCTGCCAAGTTACGCCATCACCTTCCTTAAAGATATCTGACGTTCCGTTGTATTCTAATACACTTAACGTGCCCGTGTCTAGCGTCAATCCGCTTTCGTTCCTGTCAAGTGAATTAAACACTGCTGATCTAATATCGGCCACACTCTCAGGATCTGCCGTGCGGTCAAAAGCCTGAACCTGAACTGTGTGTTCCATTCCGCTTGTATCTTTAGTTGCATAAGGTATAGCTGAAACTGCAACATGAACATAAGGGAAAGTCTCATTCTGCGGAATATCTGTGTATACCCTGTCCCCGGCAACTACGTTATCGGTTTTAAGTTTAGCAATTACTGCTTTCAATAATGGTTTATAGCTATCGCTCATCTATCAAACACACTTTTATATTGCTTTAAAATCTTATCTACCGCCGGAGACAGCCAAGGCCGCGCTTTCATTTTACTTGTTCCAAACTCAAGATAAAGCCCATAAGGTGCGCCACTTCCTCTTGTGCCTACCGTGTAATTTAGCATTCTTTCACGTACAACCTTAATATTGCTCATAAGGTTTCCGGTATCAGCATTGGGCGGATTAAAGGGCGCACTGGCTGTGTGAGTAACGCCACGTCTCTTATATGTTTTTCCGGGCTTTGAAGGCTTCCTGATTAAATCCACGGCCTCTTGCTGAGTATCAAAAGCCATGTCAGCCAAAAGCCTGTCAGTTTCTTTCTCATTGTCTTTAGCAAATCGTGTAATGGCTTTATTAAATTCCTCTAGTCCTTCAATCTCTACCGTCATCAAACCTCCGGCGCATTCTCACTGCAATACAGAACTTGAAATGCCTTACCTTCATTCTTCATATCATCCGAAAGATTAGTTACATACTCTATAGGAAATATCCGACCATCACAAGAAACTCTGTAAGCTGCCGTATCCGCTGTATCCTTTAAGGCTGACTGATATCTGATAATCATCTTGGTTTTAACCCGGCTTTGCATTTGTTGCTGTTCAAAAACTTCCCTGCCGGACATAGGCTTAATCATTGCGTATGCTGTAGATAGATCACTCCATGTAACAGAAACGCCGCCATAATCCCCGCTTGTTGTGGATCTTTCCTGTATCGTTATAAAATGTGAGGCTTTTGCCCGGAACTCGCCGCATTTCATTTTAATAAGCCAGATTATCCATTATCTTGTAAGGTGCTAATATACCTTTACATGCATCGCTTAATTCACAAGCTTCCCTGCAATCATACATCTTGCCAACTTGCTGTTTGACAGCTTGTACAATGGGCGCGGGAACATCGGACGGACTATCGCCATATCCAGCGTCATAGTTAATCTCTACGGCTTCCCTAGACCTTAAATTATCCGGCCATGTTTCGCCTTCGTTCAAATATAATCTTCCGCCTGTTTCATCCAGTTCATATTTAGAAGATGAAAACACGCTAGAGTTATTGGATCTGTCATATGTCGTAACGCTGTTTATTACCTGAATAGGAAGAAAGGGAAGATCAACTTCATGCGGTCTACCTAATATATAATTTCTTGATACGGTATGAACGCCCGCTCCTAAACTATCAAGACGCGCATCTATATCGGCATTATCGCCGAATCCATCCATAGTTAATTTAAGTGTCTCTGTAATTAAGCTTCGCCTAATGTATTGCTTTACCTGCTCTGTAGCTGAAGAAACAAAATCATCTATCAAAGCGTCATCATCGCTTGTCGTTACACGCAAGTAATCCTTCATATCCGATGTAGATATGAGTGCTGTAGCCGGGGCCGTAACTATACTTACTGTTTTGCGATTATATCTCACCACGTCTCCACAATGCTTAATATTCCGCTAACTGTCGCAGATGTAGAAATAGCCTTTGCACATAATGTTAAAGTAACGTCATCGCCAATATCAAATGGAAGCTCTTTTTCCGATGTTGCATTAAAGCTGTTTGTTCCACTTGCTGCAGATGCTAAACCCTGACTAATCTTTACGCCTGTACTTATATCAATAGCTGTAGCTGAAGTGTCAACCTCGCTGGCAGTTTCTGATTGATCCGTGTCTGATACATCACCAAACGACGCCGCAGTTAAAGTAGAATTAACTCTAAGCATTAATTCGACATTCTGATTTGTTAAAACCGAAAATGATAAAATATCAATAGATATCTGCCGAAAATCTACCTTTCTTCTAACGCTTATCAATGGAACAAAACTCGATGTTCCAACTGTAACACTAAGATTTTTCTCAGTAGTAATTCGGGTTTTAGGTTTTGTTCTGCCTTCAATGCTATATTTACGCCCGCCTACGAATAAAGAAAAATCATCGCTACTATTGCTGGATTCTACTAAAGCTCCAACTAAAAGACTTGGCTTGCTTACAGTCGTCTCACCATCCGGGCTAAATGAATGTAAAAGAATTTCCTCTTGTCTTGCATCACCGTTAGTAAAATCCTGATAGAAAAACTTTATTGGTCCATAACCATAATAGACAAAACTGATCTGAAAAATTGCACCATTTTTTAAATTGATAGGATAGTTAGGGGCTACATTCCAGTCTTTTTGATAAGTCTTAAATGTTGTTGTTCCATCTTTGACTAATTGCACAAAAATGCCATCTATATCCTCACCAAAAAAAATACCATCTTCAATATTTTCAGTGTCATCGCGCCCGGACTTGACCATATCAAAATAGCCCCATATACGCCTTGCATCACCATCTGTAATATCCCCAGTAGCCCTGACACCTATCCCCACCTGAGAGACTGTGCCGGGCTGATAGCGGCCCCTTTTGGCTGCTGCCAGTCTTGCAAAATCACCAGATGCAGCATGGTTAATTTCGTATTCACTTGCCGTATCTGTTATAGATCCAGTGCCGGATGTTTGCTGAGTATCCCTGAGAGATGAAAGAGGTATTGAACCGTCAAGATCAATTAATGTTGATCTTTCAGCAATAGCTAATTCGCTAAAGTCCGTAATATAATCCGTAATACTGGCATTGCGCATTTAATTACTTCTTTTTGCGTTTTTTGTTTTCAGGCGGTTTGATAGCTTTGTTCTCAGGAACTTGCATTGCTTTTTCCTGATACAATTCACAAGCGCCATCTTCAAAAAATGCCTGACCTAAATCATCAGATACATCATAGATGTGGCCTTCCTTATACAGCTTGACGTTATTACCGTCTTCACTACCTTTAGCAGACTTTAGCATTGTGATTTTCATACCGTCCTCCTTTAAGCGAACAGCCCCCGTAAGGGCTGCTCTGTTAAATTAGGTAGCGGCTGTACCAGTGTCGATTGTTGCTTTCTTCTGCAACGCACCGTGGCCTTTAATAGCATGTACAGTAACAGCGGCATCCGTGCCAGTTGTTCCGGTTGCCGTAACCCGCACATAACGCTTTCCGCCACGATAGCCAATAGAACCAATAAACTTGTCATCATCGCCATCAGCCGTAACAGTCAGATCAGATTCAGACCCGATAAGATCAGCATCAGCAACCGCTGAGGCATCAGCCGCAGCAGTTGTATCGCTTTCTTCCACCTCAAAAGAAAAGCCGGAAGCCGTACCTGCATCCGTTACCGTACCCGTAGATACTGTAAAGGTAACAGATTCATAGCCCTGCATATCAATCCAGTCACCCGAAGCCGGAGTTGAACCGGAAAGAGTCGCGGACAAACCAAGCCCAAACTCTTTATTGTTGCGTTCGTCAAATTTAGCCATTTCGATAGTCTCCTTTTAAAAGTTAAAGACAGGGGCCGAAGCCCCCATCATGATTAGCTAGCAATCTTTTGGATTTTAATACCGTCAAAGTTTGTCACATCTCCACCTACGCGCTTGTAAGTGTAGTAAGTAACAAAGCCTTTATTGGTGTAAGGATCGCGCAAGACTTGCAGTCCAACCCGGTCAACAATCGTGTAAGCCGTGCTAAAGTCAGCATAAACAATTGAGAGAGTGTTAGACCCAATCTCGGCAACATCATCCATAAAGATAACGCGCTTGCCAAGAAGCGTCATGCCCTGACTGCCATCTTTAAGCAGAGTCGGGCTAAAGAAGTAATTGTCATTACCTTTCAGCTTCAGGGCTGCACCGAAAGTCGTGCGATTCATGCCAAACACCGCGTTAGGCTGATATGGCTCTTTAAGAGCGTTTTGCAGATCAATCAGGCCATCAGCGGTAAGGGCCGAAGCCGAACCAGAGTTAACTTGCTCAATCTTGTTACGCTCATAAGTGCCTGCTGCCGCCCATGCATCATAAGTCATAAAGCCACGAGGCTTACCAACGCCATTACCCGTTACGAAAGAAGTATTCTCGCCACGTGCAAATTTGCTGGATACCTTGTCCTGAATCCATTGCTCAACATCAAGAACGCTGTCCTCAATCTGTTCAGTCGTAAGACGTGGATCAGCTTCCTGCTTATGGGCAGTGATTTCTTTAAGGCCAATTTCAGGCGTATCAGTTTCACCACCCGAAGCACCCTCACTAATCCAGCGGGCAGCAGCTTCATCATCATCAACCAGAACCTCGATTGATTTCGTGCCAATTTGAATCACCCGTGCAACCTGACGCAGAGGGGAGGTTTCAAATACACGATCAACAACAAAGTCGGCAAACTCAGGGCGGACAAGATAGCCACCATCAGGGTTTACATCCGTTGACATTGCTTTCGTTTGAATGTCCAGCTCAGACTTGCCACCCTTATGATCGCGCAGCCACTTATCAAACTGGGCCTTACTTTCTGCGGATTTCTCTGAACTCTCAACGCCGGGGCGATTAGAAGCGGCTTCAAGCTTAGCCTGCTTTTCCTGTACCTGCTCAAGCTTTTTGGTAATGTCATCCGTCATACGGTCAAGCTTAAGATCATCAAGACTGTCAAGACGGCCTTTCAGATTCTCTTGCTCTGTACGAAGGTCTGCAAAAGACGAATTAACGCCTTCAACCAGACTTTTGATCTCGTTTAGTTGTTCTGCCATTAGTATCTCCTTGGATAGATTTTAAAAGGTTGGATAAAGTTTCTTTGATTTGCTCCATCTCAGCCTCTCGCTGATCTTCACAAGGGGAATCATCTTCAGCCTCTCGCAGAACGTCCTGATAACCCTTAAAACCCCGCGCTGTCACTGCTTTAGCAACATTGCGACTGTATCCCGCATTGCGCAGGAATCTCTCAAAATCGCGCTCATTATCTGGCGCGGACTTCATTGCTGTGATTGTGGCCATTTCATTGGCTGGAATAGTGACAAGGCTAAACTCAAACAACTCAGCCTCCTTGATAACCCTTACGCCTTGTTTACTGTCAAACTCAGCATCCTTAACCATAAAGCCAATGGAAAGACTATTAATAATATCAGCCTTCATATATTCATAAGCATCCCGGCCAAGCGTAGTTTTAAGGGCCATCTTTACTTTAACGTAAAGCCCCTTGTCATCTTCACGCGCATCCATAAGTTTTCCTACTGGCTTTTGCATGTCATGCTGCCAGAGAACTTTAGGCTCTCTACGCTTTAAACTTTCAGAGAATGCGCCACGGGATACAATATCATCTACTGCATCAATATTGCCAAATGTAGATGCGTAGCCTTCAAAGACGCCTTCTTCTGCGTCATGTGCTGCTTTTAATTCGCCGTGTAGAAAGATTTGCTTTTGTTCTAATTCAGACAATCGACCCCCCGCTTATATCGCCGTATTTATCTTAATCCCTAACAGGGCGATGTGTCAACACGCAACGGCAGTTAATGATTTGTTCAGCCGGGGCAGTTGGATCGCCGGGCCTGTCCATTCTCACACCACCTACATTAAACATCGCATCTTGTGGAATAGGTGCAGTATCTTCCATATCTATATGATCCGGCCTTGTACGGTCATCTATAACAGGATTCCACTTTTTTAAAAGCTTGCGCCCTGTATCGACTGATATCTTCTCCGCCGTTCTTCTGGAGGCAAACATAGCTGCATTATGGGTTTCAGTTCTAGCTATTGTATCCGCTCTAAATGCACTTAATCCTCTTACAGTGAGTATCTGTCTTACAGCCTGAGATTCAGACACGCCTTCATCGAATTGTAATATAGTCCTGCGTATATCCTCTTGGGTTGTCTGGCTTACAGTTTCAGCCTCTTTTGCACCGTGTTCCTGTACCCATTGCCGATAAAAAAACTCCCATGCCTCGGCCTTTTTCTCAATTCGCCATGAATGATGCTTTGGTAACGTCTGATCCGTTACCTCTTGAACCATAGTTTTGATAATTCGCTTATAATAAAATCTGAATAACTCAGCCATGTTCTGTTTATGCTCGGCTAAGTCATCTTCATTTAGCTTTCCAGTCTTACGATATCTTTCAGCCTGCTGTTTAATGTAGCGATTTTTCTCACTTACAATTTTACGCTTAAACGGCCTTTCAACCGCTCTCATCAGTCTGTCTTGTCTTTTAACGAAATCAACCATATGTCTAATTCAGCAGCCTAGTTAAATCTTTTGGCTTGTTACTTAAAGCTTTTGCCCTCTTACTTAAAGCTTTAAAAGGGCAACTCCCTCCCGAATACTATCTATATCACCGCTATCAACTTCCAGCATCTCAATCTCAGCTTGGTTTTTAAATTCCGTATATCGATCACACCATCTGTCCCATTGCTCTAAATTATTACAGCAGCGCATAAAGTGCGTTCTCTGCAGGCTATGGATAAGCTCGTCACGGTCGCGGTTAACCCATATCCATTTTGCATCAGGGAAAGCCTCATCCCATGCCTTCCAAGTCAGGATAGTTTTACAGTCCTTATAATACCAAGGCCCGGATTCATAGCCATCATTAGCCATGATTTCCTGAACACGCTCTGTTAAATCAGGAATTTCAATTTGTCTGTCAGGCAGGGGATCTTGACCCATAGGATCAAAGCCATTTTCTTTTAATGCTGGCTTTTCTATTGTCTCCCGTATAGTGCGATTTTCAAATGCTCCATAAGGATTGTCTCTTGTCGGCCCTATTGTCTCGCCACCAAAAGCAAACTCATCAACCATTCCGGCAACAAGTGAAGTCCGGCTTCTTGGAATGCCTGTGATAATTATGGGGTCATATAGCATCATACAATATCCTTTTTGGGAAAACTTCTAAATCGGAATCAGGAGAACAATTTATAACTTCAACGCCTTTTTCCTTTAATGGCTCTCTAAGAGTATCAAAGTAAGGCAGCATCTTATCACGATACAAATGAAGCATCTTTTTACCTTCAGCCTGAAATAAGCTCGTTGGCTGCCTATGATCTCCAAACCAGTGAGTCTTTTTACCTTGCGCCTTCATATCAATGCCTAGTAAAATTATCCGCCTTGCCCCCTTTTGAACTGCTATATTAATAGCCATATAGCCGGAATTTTTGCCTGTAGATATATAAGGGAACTCTGATAAGCCTTCTAACGGTCCGGGCTGATAATAAAAGCTAGCATGTTTTTGTCTATTTTCACGTAAAGTTAAAATGGCTCCGGGGAATGTTTTAAGCACATCATCGCCCCACCATTTCCACCATTTCCAGTCCGCATAAAAAAGATAATCCGCCCAAGGTGCAAGGCGGTATGTATCATTAACAGCTATTACTGTGGCCTTATTCCTGACGTAGTTAACTTGCGCCTGTGTCAGCGAAGGACCACCGCCAAGAATAACAAAGTCATTCATCCAGCATTTCGCGTAAAAGCCGTGTAATCTGGCGCATTTGCTCATCGTCCATATGGCCACTTGATACCTCTTCACGCTCGCCATAGATAGCATTACAAATAGCAAAACGCTGGTCACCATTTTCAAATTCAGTCACCATTACATCGTTACTCATGCAACGCTCTAGGAAGTTTTCCCGGTCTTCCTCCGGTCTTGGTTTAGGTAAAGGCATTATTCTTGCTCCTCTATTTTTTCAGATTTACGTAAGGCCCAATCGACCCCCTCAGTTCCTCCCCATAACAGCCATGCTATAGTCCCGGCAGTCGGCCCGCCATCAGATTCTTCCTCATCCGGTTTATAATTACCGCGGTGCCTGTTAAATGAAGCCATGCGCTGTATAGTGTCTTCTGATAAGGTTGCGCCATTGGATATATCTCTGGCTCTCGCCACACCTACCCCAGTCCCACCGCGCCCGTATTCTTCTCTTAAGTCTAATCCGCGTTTGGCATTTTTCTGTGCTGCTTTAGGAGGAACCCGCTCGCTATCTTCTAATACAGCCTTGATCTCTGCATCATCATATCCAGCAGCCCTAAGCTCCATTACATAGGCTTTATCTTCATCTACTACATCTTCAAAACCCGCCAAAGCAAGCGGGATCTTTCCCCCGTTAACAAATAACGAATCTGCCATGCCGCCTCTAGGCTCAAGCCCTAAATCTTCACGTGCCTCATCAATCGACATAATACCAGAATCAACAAGTGACTTAGTACGGTTAACCCTGCGCTCTCTCACGCTTTCCAGTGCAGGGATAGAATCCAGATCAGCAAAAAATTTTAAGTTATCGCCATAAAGAGGAAGCAGCCAGTTACCAAAGTTATTGAGAAACTCATTAAGTAAGGGAATGACTGTATCAGTCCATAACCTTTCCTTGGCTTGTTCTAAGTTATTAAATGTAGACGCATCGTTATCAATCAGAGGAAGGGGAACACCAAAAGCACTGGCAATATATTTAGCTGTTTCCTTCAAGGTAGAATTAAAATCCATATCCCTTGGAGTGTTGTCCATTGCCTGCCATTTGGCACCGCCTGACAGCATTGGTATCTCACCTGAATTTTCGCTTCCCTGTACGCGCTTTTTAAAAAACTCCCTCAGAAAACTGATCGTCTCACCACTTGGCTCATTCTGGAATTCAATCAATCCCGAAGGTCTTCCAGAGTTTCTAAGCAGCTTATAATTCCATTGAACGCCATGATTATGTGTATCTGCAGATAATGCGGCCGCCATCATAGGAGATTGGCCTCTCCAATAATCAAGCGGATTATACATTTTCTGCATGTATATCTGTGAACCGCCATCAAGAGAGTTTACAGGAAATTGCTTTTCCTTGTTATTCGCCTTATGAACGTATGCTGTAGGGATACCACCCGGACCCGGTTTTACATCCATGTTTAAAGGATTGAGAGGCCATAACTCAACGGGAAGCCCGTCTTTGTCCTTAGCTATAAACATCTCACCAGATATCATATAATCCGTGAAAATGTTTTTAAGAAACTGTCCTTGCCCCTGCATGGGATTGGGTGCAGATAAAAGCTCTAATGCAGGATGGTCTTCAATAACTTCATCATTTTGTTTTATCTTAATATCAACATCTGCAATGGCATTAGTAATTTCCCTAATTGCCCGGTAAACAATAACGTTATGCTGATAACCTTCTTCTATAAATTCGCGCTTGTTGTGGCGTTTTGTGTATCCCCCGCCACTATCCATAAGCATAGCCGCACCGTGGGGATGTTCTTTCTTGCTAAAATTAAAAAACTTCATAGAACGTAAAAACCCCCACCAGATTTTTTGATTATGGGCGCAAGCGCATATCGTACAGCATCCACTATGTGGTTGTGTTTGTCAATAATGGTCGGGAGTATGTCTCCTGTAAGCCTGTCAACCTTATATGAATAAAGTCTGAACTCTTCTATCGTATGCTGGCATTGAGGATGAATAACAATCTTTTCAAAGGAACGTATAAAGCTTATTCCGTCTTCTACCGATCCACTCCACTTTTCAACGCTATCAATATTAAATCCCTGATTACGTACATGACTTATAGTTTCTGGCCGGGCACTATCAGCGCGTATCTTGTGCCTCCTGCTCCCCTCGATACTGTCAAACAAAGCCGGAGTGTCTACAATATCACAACCCACCTTATAGGCTTCATCGTAAATATATAGGCAATTATCCTTTATATAGCAATTTACTAATGTCGTAGGATCTTGAGCAAATCCCCAGTCAGCACCAAAGTAAGGCCCGTCCCATGTTTCAATAGGATCAAATTCCTCAATAACCCATTTATCAAGAAACACTTGTGCATTGTTTTTGATATTATATCCGCCAAGCCAGATATGCTGGTAGTTGTCAGGATCTACGCGTTTGGCATATTCGGCTTCGTCTTTCAGCGTATCAGGTAGGAATGGATTATCATAATAGTTCACGTGTACAAGAATATGCTCTCCCGGATCATTATGCACCATGAATTGCTCTATAGGATCTGATTCATTCTCTGGATTCCATGAGAACCATATCTCACTTCCCTGCTCCCTGATTGTCGGTCGAAGTAAGTCAAGACTACGCTGGCTCATCCTTTGCGCTTCCTCATACCAAGCCACACCAAAGCCCTCTAGTGACTTTATAGAATCTGCGGTATGATCCGCCATACCTTCAAAAATACACACCCCACTGCCGCCTATGCGCCTTATCTCGGTAAGGTAAACATCAAACAAGTGAGAAACGCCTAGCTTCTCTATTTTTTTTTCGATTAGCTTTTTTGCTGAGAATTTAAGGGATTTTTGAACTTCACGAAGGCAGACAACTGAAAGGTCTGGATTTTCTACCATCCTGTCAATAACAAGCTCGGCAAAGAAATTAGATTTGCCTGATCCCCTTCCTCCCTTAGCACCTTTGTATCTTGCAGGCTTTAGTAAAGGTAAGGCCCAACGGGGAGTCGGTATGACTAGCTTTTGCATTTCTTAATGCGGTCTTGCGCCTTTCCGCCGACAAGATAGCCGGGAAATATAAACACAAAGAGATTAAGCACTATACCTGCCAAAACCATATTAGTTGACCATTCGCCAAATGGAATTAGCGCAACGTTAGCCACACCTAGCAAAGCCCATCCATAAGCAAAAATCATCATCAGTGTGTTCATTCTTCCCTCGTGTCTATAACTACGCGCTCAATCACTTGTGGCGTCATGCTGTTATCGCTGCTGGTATGATCCTGATTATATTTAAGCTTAAATTCGCTATCAGTTCTTTCAAGATACCATTGCGCCTTAGCTACATCGCCCTGACGTATTGCATTAGCTAGTTTATTCTTTGATATCAAACCTAGTTGAGACTTAAGCCCTTGTTTTCGGTCAAGAAACTCAGGATATTTTTCCTGATAGCTATACAAGGTAGGTTTTGAAATTCCAGCATAAAAACAAGCCTGCACATCTGTTGCGCCATTAGCGAAGGCTTCTTCCAGTTTTTTAACTGTCTCATCTGTCATTTTTGTGGGTCTGCCGCCTTTATCTTTAGCCATGCCTTGCCTCTTTAACCTGTTCGTAAGTATCCCCCGCCATTGTCGCTTTCTGGCCTGTATAGTCTTGCCAGCGCTTTATGATTACATCGCAATATGCCGGATCAAGTTCCATGCCGTAGCATTTACGGCCTGTCTTTTCAGCAGCTATAAGTGTAGAACCAGAACCGAGAAACAAATCGAGCACATTGTCAGCCTTATGATTTTTTATTGCTCTCTCAGCAAGTGCTGCTGGCTTTTGGGTTGGATGATAATTATTGCTTGCCTCTCTGTTTATTTCCCAAACTGTTTCTTCGTTGCTTGGTCCTGACCACTTTAATGTTTTATTTTTTGGCTTCCAGTATAAGCAAGGCTCATGTCGCTGTTTATACTGTATGTTCATATTAAATGTTGCATTATTTTTCACCCATATAATTAGGGCGTGTATATCGCCTACCAGTTTAACAGCACCATAAAGACCATCAGGCTTTGTGTCTGCATACCAGACATAACAAGGTCCAACACAGTAATCTGCTATAATGGGAACGACTCTTTGATAAATATCTGTCCCGCTATGGTCATCCTTCAGTTTTTCTCTCTTCTTGCTACCACCATCATAATCAACACCATATGGGGGATCAGTAAAAACCATATCGGCCTTTTCACCGTTCATAAGTATTTCAACGCTTCCCGCATCAGTGCTATCACCGCACATAAGCCTGTGATTACCAAGTATCCATATATCGCCCTCTATAGTAACAGGCTTTTCAGGCGCTTCAGGGACTTCATCCTCATCAGTTAAGCCCTCATTCAAATCATCTGGATATAAATTCTGTATCTCATCATCTGTAAAACCTGTTAGCGTCAGATCAAAATCCATGTCTTGCAAATCTTGAAATTCCAATGAAAGTAACTGCTCATCCCATCCGGCATTCAATGCCAGCTTATTGTCTGCAATCACATACGCTTTCTTCTGGGCTTGGCTCCATCCATTAACCTGAACGCAAGGCACTTCATTTATTCCAAGCTTATTAGCAGCCATTATTCTGCCATGACCCGCAATGATACCATTGTCCTCGTCAATTATGACAGGATTAGTAAAGCCAAATTCTTTTATGCTGGATGCTATCTGATTAACTTGTTCATCGCTATGCGTCCGGGCATTTCGCGCATATGGCACTAAATCTTTAGATTGAAGTGTGAGGGTTTTATAGTGTTCTGTCATACTCTCACAATACCAAATTATGAAATTTTATCAAGTATTAGTCCTTAAAATGCTCAATAACTATTTTTGGTCTATCTATATCCGCCTTATGCTCTAATACATTCCTATTCATATATTCAAGAGCCAGACTAGCCGGGCCATTTATCTGCATATCGCCTGATTCCCATTTCCTGACTGTCCTGCCACCATTAAGTCGTGACATTCTCAGTGCATCAGCAAGCTCTTGCTGTGTCATACCTAGCTTATTGCGTATGCGCTTTATATCTTCCGGTGTCATTTTAATTCTCACTATGTTTCATCTTTTGAGCTGAAGACAGAAATATTCTTTGCATCTCTAACATGTGCTGTTTGTGTGATCCCCTAAGATTATGCTCATCAATTGCGGCTTTACAAGCTTCTGCGGCTGATTCCAATCCCTGAACAAGACCTCTCGTATGTGCATCTTTTAATTGCTGTAAAAATTCATCTTCAGTCACAATGATCCCCCTATGCCTGTATGCATTGTACTGTGCTCTTCCCGGTCGCTGCGGCGGTGCGCATAAATTACATCGTCCATAACAGTGTCTTTAATATCCATTTCTGCAAAATCATCATATTCATATTCTATAAACTTTACTGCTTTGCTAAACACCTCACCATCTCGCGGGTCTTGTTCTAAGCATTTTTCAGCAAACCTTTCCTCAGCATCCTTGAAAGCATCCATAAAATCACAAAACTGATGATCATATCTCACGCCATCCATCTCATATGTCCATAGTGTCATTGTTTTTCCTCCGCTGCGGCTATAATAGTTTTAAGTTCACGAGTTATTTCATATAAACACAGCCAGTCTGGCTCATGACTTTCTGGATCTTTTAAATGATTATATTTTTCTGACACCTCTATGTCATAATAGTCAGGAGCGTTCCAATCTTTCGCAATAATTAAAGTTTCAGCTAAAATTTGCATAAAATCCCTCGGCACAAGC
>AKVG01000019.1_pt1 | contig 27326 bp, 32 predicted proteins | sample 248631 | NCBI WGS metagenome assembly AKVG01 (sample SAMN03295113, study PRJNA81851) | hypersaline lake metagenome | isolation source: aqueous lake water sample, post-0.1 um filtrate containing the viral fraction | place: Australia: Lake Tyrrell in northwestern Victoria
GAGCAAAAGAACGAGACAGTAGACAAGGCTTTCTTGCGGAGGCTATCGTTGACAAATACTTTGACGACATAGGAATCTCTCACGACTGGGATGGTGGAGAAGGTGCAGTAGACTTTACCATAGACACAGAGGACGATGAGCATACGATAGACGTTAAATCCAGAGGATCGAACTGTGATTATCGCAATCTAATCAAAGACGATAAAATCTCTACCTCAGACGACGTAGACATATACCTACTCACAAACGTCCACTATCACCCTATAAACAAAGATTTGGTGACTGCTGTTGAATTGGTCGGATACATCAGAAACGACGATATAAGCCAAGCTGGAGAACCTGTTAGCCTCTATGGTACAGATGAATCCAAGAAGTGGGAAGTACAACCATCAGAACTAACTCCATTATGTACCTTGGAACGATTAGCACGACTATCCTAAATCGACAACACTTTTATACGTATTTACCACATATATATAGTTGCAGTTTGGAACTGTTGCGTGTCTTTCTATCGACATCGCGGTTTTCTTCACTTTCCTAATACTCACAAGTGTAGAGAAGTGTCTATATCGTATTTCCATCTGTTTCCAGCTAATTCCAGCAAGGTGGAAATCTGGAATTGGCAAGTAGAGAGTTTGAGAATACAATAGAATACAATATTAATATATTATTTCCATTATTCCACTATTATTATATTGTCCTAATAACATAGAGATACTACTACCCTGTTGTGTCTATACGAAGACACTCACGCTTTGTGTGACACGGACGGGAAAATAGGTGGAAATCTGGAAATTGAGACGATTCGTAGAGTAGAGGAACTATACTGTGTGATAATAAGGAATCTGAGTTTCCAGCTATCTGGATAAGGCTGGAAAAAGGTAGGTTATCCGTGGAACGCTCTGGATTCAAAGTCTTCTATTTGCTTTTCAACCTCCATAATATCAACTGAGACTGCTCTGCTTATATCTGCGAACTTTTTGTTGTAGTCTTCAACAAAGGAGTCATCATTCTCAGCCATATCTTTAAATCGACTTTTGTAATCGTCTGGGTCGTTGAAGAAGTCAACATCCAGGTCGTGTTCTTTTATATATTTGCTAACTATTGGATAGCAGACCCTGTGTTTAATACCGAGTTGTTCTGGTTCACCTCCCGAGTTAGTGTGTATCAGTTGTAGTTCGTGTCCTTTTTCGAGTTTGCCTTTCTTGTGGCAGGCTTGGATTAGTAAGAGATACCTTTCTATGTGAGATGTACGGTTTTCTCGTCCTGACTGTGCGATGTGTTTTTCGATAGCGTCATCTACGTCAGACTGGTCTATTTTATCAGTTGCTCCGACACGTCTCACAAGCGTCTTGTATGTTGCAATGCCGATTTGAATGAGTATGAGCGAGTTTATCTCTGACTGCGATAAGTCTTCCCGTCCAAGTTCTTCCAGAGTCTCGTCTATGTTTTCTTTGCCTGATTTCCAGATTTCGTGGATTGTGTCTTCGTCGTATTCGCTGAGGATCGAGTAGACAGCAGAGGTGTGTTCTGACAGGTCATAGCCATCGTGTAGCCCATTACCCATCAGCTTGTTAAATGGTTCTTCTATGCCGTCTTTGGTCTTTGAGAGTCTAACTGAGAGGCTACGTCTGTCCTCTGCGTTACCCTGTATTTGTTGTTCTCCTGTGATAGCAACAGGAGAGGTTAGTTTGTATTGGTCTTCAGACATATCCTTGTTTCCTCTTGTTTCTATCTGTGCCCTTGTCGATTTACGGAGCAGAGAGTGAAATCTGTTGTGTTGTCTGTTTGATAGTTCTGATGGTTTGTATTCGTCAAACCAGACTGGGATGTTAGTGGTTGCCGAGAACTGTCGAATCAGAGAGAAACTGGTTGTGTCGACTGATGAACCGTTTGGATCTAAGCCGAATAGTTGGCTTAGTAGCTCAAAGTATGACGTTTTACCTGATTCTGTCTCTCCTGTTACAGTCAGAGGTGGCATCTCGCCTGTTTTCTCACGGATGTACGGTGTGTATAGTGTAGAATACCACCAGCCGAGAACTGGGATTAGTTCATCTTGTTCTCTGGTTTCTGGTAGTAGTTCTAATATTTCTCGTACTTCATCTTTGTCGTAGTCAAGTCCATCAAGGTCAAAGCGTCGTTCCATTTCTATGCCTTGTTCTACATATTTTTTTTCTGGTTCTTCTGTACCTACAGATCCGTCTTTAGTTACGATCTCACCGTCTTGTAGTCCTATCTTGGTCGTTTCTTGTAGGTGAGGTGCATCTTGACCTATGAGATGACTCCGTAGTTCGGTTAAATCATTTACAGAACCTGAGTATGCAGATGTAAGACCAGTACAGACGTTACGCTTGAACTTGCGAACTTCGTTAAATGTAGATGTTTCAACGTCCACATCGTATGTGTAATCTGTTTCCGTCTCTTTGACGGTCATACTTAGCTTTGGGCTGTCGTCTCCTTGTTCTTTAGGAGGTGTTAGAACGGCATTTACGTCTATGTGGAAGTTGGTTATTTGCTCGGTGTACCAGTCTCCGTCTGGACTTTGCTTTAGTATGTAGTATCCGTCGTTTTGTTTTCGGATGTTTGTGTCTGTATCTTCGTCTGAGTCATTATCAGTAGTTTTAGGCTCATAAACCTCATCTACGGATTGGAGAGCTGTTTCTATCGTTCTCTCACGGTAGTCTTTTCTACCGTCCCATTTGTTGTAGTCCCTATTACCCCAAGCATTGCTTTGATAGAATAGCCTTTCCATCCTAACAGGATCTTTTTGTGTCCAGTATGCAAGGATATTCATCAGGGCTTGGTCTCGCCTGTTTTTGTCTCCTCCGTAGCTTCTTGCACTTCCTTGCTCAAAGAGTTCTTTGAATTTCTGTCCTTGATTAGAGTCCTTGATTTTCTCTATCAGTTCTTTGTCTGATAGTTTTTCATCATCTTCTGGTTCGTCGTCTAACTCTATAGGGTCAGAATTTAGATCTACCTCGATTTCTTCACTTTCGTCGTCATTTGCTAAGTATTCTTCGTGTATTTCCAGTATCTCTTTGTGTCTTGGTTCTATGGTCTGAGGCGTTCCTTCTACGTGGTTGCCTGTGAACGAGAAATGTCTAACGTCATCGTACATTTCTACTTCTGCATCGTCGTATGCGTCAAGTGTAGATTCTATGTCGGCTTTGTTAGTTTGCCCTGAGGATAATGCACCTTCAACAAGGATATGGTGTCCTGTACCGCTGACGGATATTTCGGTGTAGGACGCAACTGTGTCTATTATGTATTCAGCCCATTCTTCTGTCTCGCCTGTCTCAGGATCTCTTGAGTTATCCAGGTCTACACCTGCAAGTCTGTTGCTATCTGAGAATACGATACTGACACCTAAATCGTGTTTTTCTGCTGTTTGTTTTGCTGTCTCGTAGTCGCTGAAATTACTTTCTTCTGTATGGCTACAAGGGCCTCCGTCCTCTGGTGATTTTGGCACTTTTCCATCTCTGCATATCCAAACTTCTTTTTCTCTATACTTCGGAACTGTTTTATGTCTTTCATTAGCTGACATTGTATGTTATACTATGTGAGTTATCCCTTATAAAATCTTTCCCGTTTGATTTACTTTCCTAATTGGCAAAGGATTTAAGTGGTAATACCACGTATATGTATATATGCTTGAAGGCATAATAACAGAAGAAGAAAAGAGAACATACGAGTTGTACAGAGAAAAACAATCTATGAAGGCAGTAGCTGAAGAGAGGGATGTTAGCATTTCCTGCGTGTCCAAGAGACTTGATAGGGTAGAGATGAAGGCGAAAAGAATAGTCCTGAACGATATGGAATGGATTGAGAATGAGCATCCTGAACTAAAAGGTGGTTTGGTATGAAGAGAATACGAAAGTGTCTTGATGGAGTTGAGAGAGATGTTGATAAGATGGAGTATTTAGGGTCTGTCGTAGAGCGTGTTGAAACCGCAGGTGACGACGCAAGCCTTCATAAAATGTTTATGTTGTATCGTGAGGACGATAATGTACATATTACCACAGAGGTAAAACTTGACCGTGAATGGGGGGATGACCATGTGTGATGATAGGGTACATGGTCCAATAAGACATTTGGATGAGATATATTATCACGTATTGGAGGATGATGACCAGGAAGACAACTGTGTTCTGGAGGACTTTATCTGATACCTTTTACAAGGCTTTTTACTTTTAAACCAAAACGGGAAAAGATATAAACCATTGCGTCTACAAGTATAAGGTGTATGAGTGCTATAACAGACAGACAAAGAGAAGTGTACGAAACATACTTGCTAAACAACAAGAGCGTAACGGATACAGCAGAAGAGTTGGACACATCACAGCCTAACGTGTCTTATCACGTTGATGTGGTTGAGACCAAGATACGAGAGGTTGCACAGTTCACTCAAGAGATGGCTGAGATAGAAGAGAGAACAAGAGACGAAGAAGAGACTGATTTGGAGATAACAGCAGACTGGATCTAACGGTCTGGTAGATTATTTTCTTCTACGTCGATAACTGTGATTTCAGCAAGACCGTGTTCAGGACAGTAGATAAACCTCTGTAGCGATTCTGGGATTCTCTGTTTCTTTGCTATTTCTTCGTCCGATTCTTGACCACATATGGGGCAGTATTGTATTGGCATACATACAAGTATGTCAGGCAGATATAATAATTTTTCCTCATCTGGGTCAGACGTTATCTGGTGGCTCAAAGATCAAATCTGGGTTGAACGCCTCACCGACGAGTCTATTCCCTAAGTCTCCACGCTCCAATGGTTCTAAGCCGAGTTCTTCTCTCGCCTCGTTTATCGTGTAGGAATTACCGATTCTCTTGCGTGCAATATCTGTCTCTTCCTTGCGGTTTTCTGCACCCTTGGTCTCAAACTCAATCGTATAGTCTGATACGTTAAGGACTTGCTGGTGTAGTGTCGCATATATCCGTCCCGCAAATTTTTCCTGTTCTGGTTCTATGACGGTCTGTGTAAAGTCCCTGATTGCTTCCTGTGAATTGGCTCTGTTTGCTGAGTCCATTCGTCCTATAAGTTGTGGTGGCACTTCCAGGGATTTTGCGATTTCCATTTCATTACGTTCTCGGAATTGGATAAATGACATATCTTCATCGCCCATTTGTGTCAGTTGCTGTACTTCAATCTCTATATCATCGTTGCCGTAGTTTGTGTTTGCGATTTCCTCAGCTTCAATAACTGCTACTCGTCTTCCCTCTGCTTCTCTCAGTTGCTTCGATGATGCCACGCAGATCCTCTCTCTCGTTCTCGGACAGTTTGCCCCCCTTGACGAGAAACATAAACTGAGGTATAGCGTCGTTTTCAAAAAACTGCGAGTTGAACTCTCTCGCTTGTTGGTCTGCGACTATTGTGTTAATCTGACTTATATAATCAGGAATACCGTAATAAAGGCTGTTAGGGTGAGGATTTGGCACAAACAGTATCTCGTTGGCTGGTTCTCTATCCGCCTGTGTACTATTGTATACCTCTCCTGTTTCTTCGTCTACATACTTCTCCGTCTCTGTAAAGTCGTTGGTCTGTCGTCCTCCAATCTCGGAGAAGTATTTTGTTTGTCCGTCCACTTCCTGAACAAATCCATAACCAGCCTTTCTCTCTCCATCTTCTGCGTCCTCTGCTCGTTTGATCCTGACTGTTGAGGCTGGTATGTGTGCAAGACCAGCTGGTTCTTTGTCGTAGCCTGCGTAAATGACCTCCATCGCAAGCCATCCTATATGATGGTAGTCTTCTCTACATTTTTCAAACACTTCATTCACGGAGGATGCTGGTGTGCCTTTTGGCCCTGTTTTGTAGATTGTTTGGGGGTTTCTATAAAAGTCCTTGAGCGTTTGTTTTTCTGCGTCATCTGCATCGTCTACGTTTCTGTGTTTAGCCAAATCAAAGCCAAAGCCGACCTCTCGACGGGCTTTTTTACGGATTGCAGTATCGAGAGTACCGTTTATCTCTATTAGAGACGCAAGTTCTTCTGGGGGATATGGTGGTGATATGCCTTGTCCTATAGTGCTACCTACGTCTCGTTCATTTAGCTGGTCTGATGATACCTTTGATAGATTATCTCGCATCCCTAATATACTGGATTTCAATCCAATTTCTCTCTCGTCGTTTGTCATAGTTGTTATATATGCTTCTTTTGTTATATTTCTTTCCTAAATCGGCATTAGTTTTATTTATGATTGTAAGAGTGTATTGGTATGGACAACGAGCGAGCATATGCAGTCTACTTATCTGATGAAGAGTACAGAGAATTAGTGAGGTGGCACGATGGAGAGTTTACCCACAATGTTCCCCTTGGAGCGTGCGTAAAAATACTTGCTGAGAGAGAGTCTACAGAAGCTTAACGCCGTTACTGTCGCTTTTTTGTTTGCTGTAGCTACGTATGTCCGAGAACACGTCAAAAGCGAGAGCGAGGGCATCAATTGTATCGTCGTGGTATCCTTGAGGAGCGTCGTAGGAGATTTTCCCACTGCGTGTTGTGTCGTATTCAAAGGCAAGCATCTCGCGTCTTAGTTGTGGTATGACAGGTGAGGAGAGTTCTTCTGACTCGATACCTGTGATTAGATTTTCTATCAGCTCTCGCTTGCGTTTAGGGCTAAATTTGACTGGTTCTATCCTGATTCCTTGTCTATCCAGGTCTTCCACTATCTTGTTATCTCGGGAGGCATCAATCGATACTATACCGCCATATTCGGCGTATCGACGTTGTATTATCCGTTCAACTTCCGCCCAGGAGTCGTTTTGAGACCTGTGATAGTCCACGATATTGCCGTCCTCGTCTATTGTTATGCCCACAAGGTAGTCTTGGTGTCTCGCTAAGTCCCATCCTGTAGCGTACAGCTTATCGTCCTCTGCTCGCCTCTGTGTCTGGTCATCGTTAAATAGGTAATCGTCTATGTTGTTAAATACGCTACCTGTGTCCTCTCTAAATTTGGCAAGGTATTCGACCTCAAACGCTTCATCAGGCATTAAGTCCCGAGCCTTGTGTATTTCGTCGTCTGGTATGTGAGGATTGTCGTAGGTAGTTTGTTGCCACGATTCGATGTAGTCCTTATCTTCTGACAATTCGTACATATCGTAAAACCAGTTTCTTGATTTTGGTGTAGAGATGGCAATCATATCGCCTTCTGTGTCGGTCAGAGTAGGTCTCAATTCCTTTTGCCACGCTCTCGATGGTATCATACTCGCTTCGTCAAGAACAAGCAAATCAACCCCTTCTCCACGCAGAGAGTCCTCTCTGTCTGCGGATCGGAACGAGATTTCTACGCCTGTATCGATTGTTATTGATTTTGGCTTAGTCAGTTTTCGGTCTGTAATGATAGCCTCTGGTATCATTTCTTCCACGGTTTCAAAACCAATATCCGCTATGTCGTAGGTAGGTGCAACCCACCAGATTAGTTCGTTATCTGTGTCGCCCATATATTTGAACGATATATAGGCAGATGATTCTGTTTTCCCCCATCGTCGTCCACACGCGACTATCTTAAATCGTGCATCTGACTGTATAACCTGTTTTTGACCTTTGTGAGGTGTCCAGTCTGTGCGTATTGTCGGAGACATATCATTCCCAATCTACTGTAAATCCGTCGTCAAAGTTGTCTTTGCTATGGTTCTCATCAACAAGTTTTTCTTCGGTTTTGATAAAGTCAAAGGATGTTTGTAGTAGAAACTTGGCAAACGATGAGTCTACTTCACCTGTTAAAGCGTCTTGAATAAGGTTTTGAGAGGCTTGAGACCTTCTCCGCCTGAATTCCTCTGCAAAATCATCGTGCATCTGTATGTAGTTGTACAGCGTCTGTTTTGATACACCTGCCCCCTGTGCTACTTGCTTGGTAGTGATGTATTCCTCCGCGTTCGATAGCAAATCATCTTTAGCGTCGTCAAACTTCGACGGAGCACCCATATTGACCTCTTCGTGGTCAGAATGAATGTAGCACTTGCCATCTTTTTTGTTTCCTGACTTTTGACATCTTGTTCCGTCGTTGGTGATGTGTCCACAAGTATCGTTAGACAAAGCAGTATCGTTAGACATATAAGTAAGTTTATTTTTGTTCCTTTTATTCTTTTTCCTCGTTCTCTTCCTGCACCTCCTTGTAAGCTTTCTGCAAAGCTCTGAAATCCTGTAGCTCAAGTCCGTTGTAAGCAGATATTATCATCAGAGATAGGACACCTACGATATTAGGGTCAGCCCCCTGAGATATTGACAATACAGTTATGCCTATCACTCCGATGTTAACTATTATTGACCGTACTATTTTCAATCGTTTTATCATTTTTATGTCTGTTTTGTCGTTCTGTAGAGTCTGTTTGTACTCTTGTTTAATCTTTTCTGTTCGTTCGACAGTAGGTATATCGTGTACGTGCATAGTAGTATTCTAAGTGATATATATGTTCTGTGTGCTTGTCTATCAGTCCTTTCGCTTTCTGTCAAGTAGTTCATCAGCTGTTTCCGTCAGATTCTGTATGTCTTGTCGGTCTATGTCTATAGTCCTGATAGCCATTCTCTCGTAAGCGATAAACAAACCAACTCCTACGAGTATAGCACCGCCACCACCTACATAGTTACCTGACGTAACAAGTGTGATACCAGTAGATATAGCTAAGACAGCCGATGCTTCTGTGGCTGTTCGTTTCGATTCATTTTTCATACATTAATTTGTGTTTTATGTGTTATAAATCTGCGGGTAGGTCTGTCAATATTATCACAGATACTTCAATGGTTTTTTGATTACTTGTATTGTTACTTACGTCTATCTTTACGTTATTTATGTCCGATTTATCCGATACGGTAGCGTCTACGTCGTCTGTTGTATTAACTGTGTTAGCCAAAACCTGACTTGCATCCTGATAGATGTCTTCCAAGTTTAAACTCTGCAACTCCGTGGCATCGACAGTAATTGTTTTCGTTGAAGATGCATTTACGGTTACAGTCTTGTTTTTGGATGATGTACCAGAAGAAGAAAACGCAAATGCATCTCGTAAATCGAACTTGCCAAACTGATGAACGTCGCTATGTGGCAATATCAACTCTTTTCGTGCAGATATCTGAGATTGGAATTTTTCTCCTTCTCGCTCATTTCCATCTAACTGACCAGCAGGCAATATAAATGGATCTCCTAAAGAATCTCGCTCAACCTTTGCTACCTTGACTGTCTTATCATCTTTGTTAGATGTTGATATTTTGAACTCCGCTGGGTCTCCAGATATTTCAAGATATATATCAAAAGGTATGCTAACATTACTTTTGTCAAAAAGTGCATTAACCGTCGTGTTTCTCCTGTAATATCGTCCATTTATGACACACTCTCCCGTATCGAGTATTACTGAGATTTGTGTGCTTGATTCTGACACGGCTAATGGATCGAAAGCGTTGCGTGGATTTATACCATCTACAAGCGTCTCTCCGTTGCCTAATTGATTTGCGACAAAGTTTAGATGTGCATAGTAGTTTAGCACCGCCTCTAAGTCATCGTCATACTTGTTATCTCGGAAACTCTGTTTTGATGGGTATAGTACTGGCATATTTATATTTATACTTTGAGAATTATAACTGTTGCTGTGATAGTCAGATCGTTGCTCGAATCGTTAATCAGCTCCACTTTTGGATCTTGTGTGCCTATGTCAATTGGTCGCACCGATTTATCTGTAACTTGGTTTTTGTCAACAATAGGTAGTGTCCCGTCTGTCTCTGTGCCTATGTCAGCGTATACTCGTATGTCTGTATTTGATATTGGGTTGTTAAAAAGCGAGACTGTAACACTACTGTTTGCAGATACAGACTTCTGGATTTTTCTTTTTTCTATAGCTTCGCCCTGTCTGGATGGCAGATAATCCTCGGCTAAAGTATCCTCGCTGGTCGGGAAATGTGTCTGGATATGAAAGACATCGTTCAGGTCATTTGCTATCGATTCTGTCGTTGGAACAAACCGTTTTTCAGTTGTCTTTATGTTAGCTGTTTCATTTGTATCGTCTTGCTCAAGTGTGCCTATTTTTATGTATTCTCTATTTCTGCTTGCAAAACTGAGGGTTGATGGGTTTGATACAAGTTCGGGTTTTATTGATTCTGTCGCTAAATCATACTGTAAATATAGTTCGTCTCCGTCATCCCCTGTTAGGCTGTGTGTTGTAGTTGTATCGACAGCTATCCATCGACCTCCAATTAATGCCTCTCCAGATGATAGTGATAGTGTTTTATTGTTCACCGTCTGATACTGTACATCAACTTCAAAACCGTTAAGTGTAAAATCAGATAGTTCTGTCTTGTTACCAGAAAACAATCTGTTTTCGGAGGGTACGATAAAGTTTGCAGATCCGTAGCGATTTAGTACAGATTCTGCATTTGGATTGGTTTGTCTGTTTGGATACGGGTATATTTCTGTTGTCATATGTATAGTATAGTGTCTTTAATCACATATTTGTTATGTCGTTAGTTCCACGGCTGTAGGTCAAAGTCATCTTGTATTTCTGATGATGAGAGAGATGAATCATATATTACTATATTATCGATTGTACCTGTCAAGGGTGATGTTGTAAATCCACCGTTGAATTGCTTACGTAGCATCTGAACGCCGTTCAGGTCAAAATCAATCACATTGCCAAACGTACTTGCTGATGATGTTATTGTTTTAGATTGCTTGACGGCATCCTGGTATACTTCAAGCCCGCTTGCACTATTGCTTGTCTTATTGAAGAGGTATCGGTGTAGATTGCCATCTGATATGGGACTATCTAAGGACGGCGTTTCTACGGCTAATGCATCGTTGTCTTGGTCTTTCAGCCTAAATTTGATAGTTGTATCGCTTTTAGGGACAATACCAAGCGTGGTTGCGTCTCCAGATGTACCACCTGATCCGTTGGATGATGATTGTCCAAACAACAGTGTGCCTCCACTTGGTGTTGTATTAGTAACAAAAGTAACAGCTACTGCAAAGTCGGTATCTAAGCTACTACCGAAATTCCCTATCAAACCGAGGTCGAGATACTGGGATGTGCTACCTGTCGAGTTTATACCGACATTATCCTTATATGGTCGATTAGTTACTCTATTTGCACCGTTTAAAGTCCCTGTTGAAGATCCGATACCGTCTGGGACGGTACTACCTGATGCGTTGCTGATTGACCATTGATTCCGTGCTGAAGAGGGGAGGGTAAGTTGTGATTGCACGTTTATGGAGGTAGAGGCTGTATCATTGTTTGTAGATACTGTCGCCTGATAGCTTTGTGCTGTCTGTCCTGATGGAACAGACCAAGAGAGGGTTATCTGTTGTGTATTGTTACCTGTTATGCTTACACTTTTGCTATCCACCTGACCAACCCCGTTATTTATATCTAACGTAACAGTTTGCGATCCTGTGTTGTTTACTGTATTTGTTATATCAGTATTAACAAATAGTGTGTCGCCTGGATTTACGGGACTGGATGTACTGGTAATCGCAGTTGTGAAGTTTTCATCTTTGACCTGTACGCCTACGGAGTCTGTATCATCAGGCGAGGCTACTGTTGCGTTGTATGATTGTTTTGTCTGTCCTGATGGCACAGACCAGCTAAGAGTTACTAATTTACTATCGTTACCGTTAAGCGTTACAGATTGCGAATCAACTGTACCAACACCGTTGTTTATATTGAGAGAGACAGTCTTAATATCCTGTACTGCTTTTGTGTTTGAGATTGTTGATGTTACGTTTAGCGTATTGCCGTCGTTGACTGGGCTGGTAGTAGTATTGATTCCTACAGTATAGTTAGAATCGACAATGTTGATACTCTGCGAGTCCGTTGTATCATCTGTTACGACTTCTAACTGATAGGTTTGCTCCGTCTGATTATTGGCTGTAGACCAGGATAGTGTATCTGATTGAGATCCACCAGAATTAACCGTTATCTGTTTTGAGTCAACTGTACCTACACCATTATTTACGACTAAGCTTACGTTTTGTGTTCCTGACCCTGCCCCTGTATTGTTAATCGTAAAATCTACAGTTACCGTACTCCCTGGCTTTGATTGTGCTGGTGCAGAATCAATTGTAACGTCGAAGAACTCCGTTACAGCTTCGACAGCCTCTTGGATAATCAAAACGTCAATTTCAACAACCAAAGAATCACTTGATGTATTGTTAATAAATACAACTCCTTCTTTACTTCCGTTGATAAAACTGCTGTGCTGTATATTACTATTATCCGCTATCGGGTTGGCTACGATGTAATAATTAAAATCTCTTTCTACAGATGACTCAAGTTCTGTCAAATTATGCTCGTTGTCGGTTACATCTCCGATATTTATACTTTTTGTAGAGTTTGCACTAATACTTTCTGACACAGTTCTGGTATTAATGGATGCTTCTTTTGATTCACCTGGTTGCAAATATCGTAGATTGTCTTTTACGGGTTGATGAGTATGCTCGGGAAGTGGAGGAAAATCAACTTCTTCGTCTACAGCAACGCGTGTAAATCTGTTAGTTTGGCTATCATACCTGAAAAGTTCTACAGTCTCGTCATCTAAGTCAGGATTCTTTTGATATTCGATGCTGTTTATTGTCGGTATTCCAATAACACCAGACTGATCTTTAGGATTATCTGGTAGATTGATAATAATAGATCCACCATCTACCAAATCCTCTGTATCTATATTTAGCGGATTTAGCTGGTCTTCGGAATAATAACGACCACCTATAATACCTGTTCCAGGTCGTATATCTATCAAAAACTTGTTATCTGGAACGGTAAATGTGTCAGGCAGAGTATTATCGTCCTGTGTTCCTTGTCCTACACCTACGGCAAAATTGTCGTCAGGATAAAGTTTGCTAAACTCACCTTCTTCTAAGAATCTCGATCCTTTGCTGGAAAAAGTCTGATTTCTCTCCGCGTATCGCTTTAGTTTGGCGATTGTTATAGGTTTTAACTGTCGGAATCGTTCTGGATATATGTCAGACATTATTTATCTGTTATTTGTAGGTCAACAGTTATTAAGATTATGCTGTTGCTGTCTTTTGATACAGGTGCGATTGTAGCGTGGTTTATCAACTCTCCACGATTGCTTAATAAACCGATCTCATCTATGTCGTTGGTCGGATTAGAATTAGCACCTATCAAACCCGAGAAAGTTGCTTTCTGGTTGACTGACGTAGAATTAAATATCTCTCCGACAGCAACGCGATTGTTCAGATTCGTATCACCGACAGATGTTCCATTCTGCCCACCTGTACCTACCGCTATCTGTGATATGGTAATATCTTGTGTCTCTTCGCGTAGACTGTCAAGAATCTCTTTATGACCTACTTCGACAGTTACATTCTTGGTTTTCCGTATCTGTATCTCGTCCTCCGAGATTTTTGCAACTTTGACTGTACCACTTGCCTTCATATCGGATTTGTGTTTACTTATCATATGTATAGTATAATCAGTCTTCGATTAATAGTTTGCCCATCTCGTCAGCACCACCACCATACTGTGCATATATGTCGTTTCCAGACAGCTTGTTGACAGTATTAACTGTATCATCTGCTTGGGCATTATCCGTTTCGTTCCTGAGTTGTATTATAAAATCACGGCTTGTCTGTTCTGCTTCCAAATCACGTATATCGTTTTTGATGCCACGTATAATACGCGATATGTCTCTCGATGGTCTCATACTATATCTATTAGTTACAAAAGTTATAAGTTTTGCTCTGTTAATGACAGAGTGTTACCAGAGTCTTACCAAACACAGACCTCCAAGCACCCAGTCTTACCAAACAGACGCTTCCATTCTTAACCAACAAACGCCTCCAATCTATAACCGTGATGGTCTGAGCAATTCGACGGATGTAGATAGTTGTGTGCCTGCGATAGTATGCTCGACATCAGTAACTACGTAAATCTGATTCTCTTCAAATCCTTTGCCTGTACTGTTCGCTTGCAGAACATCCAGCACGTCGATATTGTGGATTTTCTCTGCTCGGGCATCAGCAGTTATTTTTTCCTCTGGTTCAGAAAGTTTTACGAGTCGTCTGTTGGCAACCTGTCTTGCCTCCTGAATTGACTGTATATTATCTCTCTGTATCTTTCTCTCGCGTATACCATACTCATCTCTCGTCGCCTGATTTGACAGTTTGATAACAATAGGTAAACTACGTTCGACTTTCGTAACGCTCGGTCTGAACTCATCTATTGTTTCTCCTGCTACTCCTATCGCACCGTTGTCGTTTGATGTATTTACTGATTGCGTAACGACGAGATGCACTACAGACTGTTTTATCGTGTTTTCGTCAAACTCTATACGTGTCCCGTTCTCTCCTACGAAGTTTGAATCCAAGTTAACAGTAGCTATGGCACTGCTTTCATCCCCTGGATTTTTTGGCTCACCGTTTTGATCTGGATGCAATCTCGCGTTTAACGTGCCATCAAAATTGGTACTGTTGCCTCTGGTTGCGAGATTGACAGCCGTAACCTCTGAGTTAGTATTTACTACTAACGGCGTAGAGAATATCTTACTACCACCGTTCACATCAAGCAGTTTCCTTCTGTCTGTCTGTGTCTCCTGTTTTGCATCATCTATCTCGATGTTGACCTGCCCCCCCTCAACGCGAATATCTGATACAGGTTGTCCGACTACATCCTTGGAGATGTTTGCTACATCATTTATATCAAAGTTTTTTTGAGTAGTCGGCAAATCATCAACGATTAGCGTTTTGTCCTCAAACTTTAGCTGATACTGATCCGTAACGATATTGCCTATCACGTTTAGCAGAGGTTCAAATGAATAGCTACCGTTGACTGTAAATAGACTCTCTGCTCGGAAATCTAAGTTAATATCTAACCCAGTTTTACTATCTAAGATAGTCTGCACAGCTGTCTCGATATTTTCGTCTCTCAGATTTATCGAAATTTTTCTATCTCGGAGTTTGGAAAATACATAGGATTCACATTCTACATCCACAGTTGTAATACCGTTTGGATTGTTTGCATAGTCAATACTGTAATCCTGTACTATCAGCCGACCCAGCCTGTTTTTGTTAAATCCATCAGCGTCGATTATTATATCCAACTCTCTGCCTTTTTTAAACAGAGTGTCTACTATGTCGTCTACTCCAGCCTCCTGTATGACGATTTGTGTTGTGCCTATGGTGTCGTCTATCGTCTTGCTGAATGATATTTCTGTTATGCCTTCTACTACTGACAGATTGTTACCAGAGACGTCAAATAGTTCTATCGTTACATCGTTTACGTTTAGAAGTGTCATATTTATTCATTGAGTCCTTGTCGTCTTAGTTCTTTCTTGATATTTCGTGCTGTCTCTCGTCCGTCAGAACCACCCTCTACGTGGATAGATATGTTGTACGTAGCTCCGCCTGTTGATCCGTCTAAGTCCTCTATATTCTGCGGTACAACAGTTTCAGGCGGGTTTGTAATCTGCACCATCCCCTTATCCTTGATGATACCACCAGATTCCATCTTTGGAAGGGTCGGGAGTTCAGGCATATCTATATCGATTTCTGTGCCTATTATACCGCCTTCTGGAACTATAGTTTGTCCAAACGCTTTTTTATCGTTCTTAGGAATAGGGCCAAATTCCGCTACATCTGAGCCTAATGCAGTGCTGTTATTAACACCTTGTATTAGACTGTTAAAGTCTTCTATAGCAGAGTTTACGAGTCCCTTTATTGCATCAGCGATTGCTTGTGGGGCACTTGTTATCTTGTCAACAATATCATCAATTATCTGACCACCTATCTCGCCAATGTTGAAGGCTGTTTCTACTATTTTGTCAGGTACATCGTTGATTAGATTGACAATCGCATTTTTAACTGATGTAACGCTGTCGGATACTGTTGATGTGATACCTGTGATTATATCCGATCCGACTGAGGATACCATTGACCCTATTGCGACCAGTCCCTCGACTGCTGTCGTTATCGCGGAGCTTATCGCCTGTTTTATTTTGTTGCCTATATTTCCGAGACCGTCGATTATACCGCTGGTTATATCGCCACCCAGATTTTTAGCAGAGGAAACTATCCCACCAGCTATACTTGACAGTTTGTTAGGGATTTTTGTACCTAATCCGACTATCGCACTAACGACATCGCTGACAAATCCTGTATATGCTTTTAGTGCATCCTTGGCTAACTTTTGGCTTTTATTTACAACTTTCGTAGCGAGGGTAACAATCTTCTGTGGCACGGTAGATACAAGGTCAACGTATGCACTAATCGCATCACTAACAAAACCTGTTATTGCAGATAGCGAATCGCTTGCAATATCACCAAACAGTCCTATTATCTCATTCACAAACCCCGCGACGGAGGTTGTTATTGTATCTATAAGCTTATTAAAGATTCTTACCGCACCGTTGAACGCAGACTGTACAGCGTCGATTATTGCATCTTTCGCACCACCAAAATCACCAGTTATTAGATTCAGACCTGCCTCTATGAGATTAGTGAATATCTTGACCTGAGTTTTGATTACTGTTGTGATAATACCAAAGGCATCTTGCACAAAACTGACAATATCATCACCAAACCGATTCCACAGACTTATTATCGTGTTTATTATCGGTTTGATGATGCTGAGAGTTAAGTCCATCCCAGTCTGTATTATATTGACAATCATATCAAACACCGCTGTTATCTCATCGGACAGTTTCATAAACTCGTCTATGACCGTATTGACGATTTCCATCACGTTATCAACGATTGGTTGCATAGCCTCAATAAAGTCTTTTATTAGGGGGATGAGCGTGTCTATTGCCGACATAACAACCTCAAACGCATCCTCCGCCAAACTCATCAGAACAGGCAAAACGTCGTTAACAATCAAGTCTACATAAGATTTGAGAATCGGGACTAATACATCAGCGAGAGCGTTACCAAACTCTATCGCTCGCTTGACTATATCACGGATTACAGGTTTCAGATCCTCCATCACAGCCTGCAACTCCGTCATAACATCCTGTGCTAACGCTTTTACAGCAGGCATAATATCCGATTTAAACGTATCAGCTAAATCCTGTAGAGCAGATTTAATCTCATCTCCGAACATTGACGCTAAAACCGCTCCGACTGCAACTAACGCACCAGCGACAGCGATAAGCGGTAAAATAGTAGTCATCAATGTCGCAAACGATGGTATTAGTGCTGTTACGTTGATTGTGGACACAGTTAGCATAGCAAATCCGACAGTCTGAAGAAGTGGAGCTAACCCTGATACTGGTTCGATTACTTCAGCAAATTGTAACTTTAGCTCGCTGACTCTGTTTTTAATTTTGTCTGATGCAGATGCTGATTCATTTGCAGATTCCGCGTATTCTTGCGTTACATCTGACCCTACGCCGACGTTCTTATTGTATTCCTGAAATTCCTTTTTTGACACACCTAAGCTCTCTGTTAATCCATCTAATCCTCCGCTTGAGTCTTCGACGGCTTGTGTAAACTTGGACGAGAGCGTATCCCCTGTAAATCCAGACTCTTCCGCGAATTGCTTTATCAGGTTTGCCGTCTCTGCTGAGTTTAGACCAAGTTCTTCTAAACGCTGATTTGGCAGATCCTGTAGAGAGTCGCTAAGACCTTGGATACCTAACTGTGTCTCATTTGCAACCTTTGTGAACGCATCTGTATTCTCAGCTACGTTTTCTAAGTCTCCATCAATCGATTGTATAATAGGTGCAAGCATCTGTACCTCCTCTCCTGTCGCACCTGTGGCATCCGTTAATTGGGCAAACGATTCAGCAAGTTCTCCTGCACGTTGCTCGGATGATACACCAGCCTCTGCAAGTCCGTCTAATATCGTTGTCGCCTCTCCGATAGTCGTGTTTGCATCAGCTACGTCTGTAGCCAACTCGTTCATCTCGTCCCCTGTCAGACCCATCGTTGTCCCTGTCCGTCCCAAAGATTCTCGAAACTCTCTTGTGTCATCAAGTGTCTTCTGTAGCCCTGTACCCAGACCAGCCAATGCACCACCAGCCACAGCACCAGCTTCGGATATGCTGATTAGTGATTCTTCTGTATCCTGTGCTGTTTCTGACATACCCTCATTTGCATCTTTGACCTCCCCTGCACTATCGACGTAATCCTGTGCGTTGAGAGAGATAAGTCCCGATAGATTAAAATCTGCCATAGTATTACTATCTTATCAACTCATAAAAAACTCCCGATTAGTTGATGTTTTCGCTTTTACGTTCGACTTCTTTCCGCTTTTCGTTTTTACGTCGTATCTTCTCTCGGAGAGCAGAGCGTAAAAAGACACGAGTATCAGCAGGCAATTGTCCAAGCTCGACAGGTGTCTTACCCAACTCACAGCATAGCTTGTAGTATGCCTGTCCGTGGTCTGATTCTGCCCAGTCTCTTAGTTTCCCTCTTTTGATTTTGAAACTTGACCAACCGACTGAAATGCATCACGTAGTTCCTCTACATCCAGCTTGTCAAAGAAATCCTCTCCACGGTCTGTAACTGATGCGAGAGCATCAATCTGTTTTAGGATCAGAGATAAGACCTCAGACTCGTCAATCTGACTCTCAGGTTTGCCATCTAAATCCTGTGCCGTCTGCATTATTCTCGCTCTCTCACCAATTCCGAGCGTATCCGTGATATTCACAGTCTCTCCACGGACTTGCAACGTCCCAAGATATTCCTCTTGGCTCTCAACTCGTTTCTTTTCTTCTTCATATTTTATGCTCTCTTGCTGTTCGTCTGTCTGTTTTTCTTCAATCTCTTCTAACGCAGATTCTACATACTCCTGATTTTCCGCGTCACCTTTGTATTCCATATACGACAAAATACGGTATCAATACATAAATTAATTGTCCCGATTAGTTTGTTAGCGATACAGCATCAAGATCCATCGCACCATTCACATAAATCGTAACGGAAAATGTTGCAGGATTGCCACCAGCGTCCAGGTCAGACGCTTCAATTTCGCACCTATCAAATTCATGCTTTGCTTCGACCGTACCCCCTTCATCTGACAAATATTCTAAGGTAACTTTGTCTACTTCTCTGGTCACATCTCTCTTAAATGCACCTAATCCACCAGTTATATTTAACGCCTTTAGTCCATCGTTAGATGTTGACATAAATGCGGATATATCTATCGTCGGGCTATCCGTACCTTTAACAGTATCAGTTCGCTTTTGATTTGCAAGTTCTATTTCGTTTACAGTTTCTCCAAATGAAATGCTTATAGATTCTCTCTGGACGAGTCCTATGCTTGTACCTCCTACGGTTATGTTAACAATATTTCCAGTTACTACATCAGCCATACTTTACTATACATCGTATTGTGCTTTATATCTTTCGTCTCGATTACAGAAATCACGGCTGATTTAGCTCACGATAATTTCTAAACCTAAACTCCGTAACACACATATACCTCTCGACTGACTCAGAATACTCCACGCTTGTCTCGCTGTCAACACCATCAGATGTATACTCGGAACTATGATTTTTTAGTTCATCGACAACTGCATCCTGAATCTCGGACAATCGTAGTGTACCATTCGCCTCCACAAATTGCGGATCAGCGTCTATAACAACCCTCACAGAAGCGTCCGTCTCTTGGACGTTGTTCAGCCTGTTAGTCTCGACTCTCTCCGCTGACACACTAATGCGTGGATTTAACTCGCCTCTGTCGCTTGCAATAGCGATTGGTATTACACCACCATCAGCAGATATATTTACGTTCGTCTCTATTCTATCGATAATTTCAGATTGTAGATTTGCAATTGTCATAGTAATCCTCTCACCAAGTCAAGTAACGATTGCGATACCGCCTGTTCTATCCTATCAACTATTCTCTCGACATTGTTGCGAAACGCAGGTCTGAGATATGGCTGTTCCTCTATGCCCGTCTCTGATATTGAACGTGCAACAGGATACGCCAAATCAGCATCGCCCAACTTGCGTCTCGCCCATCCACGTAGTTCATCAGGCGGAGGAAAAAACGGTCTCGTTCCAAACTCCATCGGACTTGCTTGGTCAGCCTCAGAACCAATCTTTATCTCAAACATAGCCTCACCAACAGACTCAACCACAGACTCTATACTATCCCGTAATTCTCCCGTGTCAACTGGTGCATTATCTGATACCTCATCGGTCATAAAATCAGCTATATCACGGCTTGCCTCTTCCATTCTCTCCTCGGTAAACTTGTCAAAGTCATCGATACGAGACTGAAATTCATCGAGTCCGTCGATTTCTAATTTTGCATCTGCCATATCATATAGTTTCTATTTCACATCTTATATAACTGATGCGTCCACGTATCTTATCTCTCACCTGCTGTACAGACTTGACCTCATATTCCGACTCAAATCCCTCGGGGGTATCTGTGATTATGTCGCCTTCTCTTACATCTGTATTGTGTCTGAATTTGACGACAGGAACTTGATTGACACGCTCCCCAGTTTCTTCTCTGACAAAATCTGTCGACTCGAAAATCATATTACAGCGTGCTGTCTCTACAGGCTGACGGACATAAAGAGGCTCACCGATCTGATTTGTACCTGTCTGTGTCCGTCTCTTTATCTCGACGGTATCCAGATAGTTGTGTGATATTCTATCTCTCATACGTTCAAATCACCTGTGTTCCTCCGTAAAAATTAGGCTCATCGAATTGCCTTGCCCTACCCAAATGTCTCTCTATGACTTTCTCAGGCATCTCATAATCTACACTCTGTCCTTCGATGCTCTCCTCTAACACACCATCAGACTCGATCTCCTTAATCGCCTGTCTTACCAGTCCTACAACCGCACCCTCTACTACTTCAGGCACGTCGGAACTGCTATATCCAAACGTATACTTAACCTCTATGCTTCTCCGCGTCGTTGGAAAATCTCCGCGTTCAGGCTTTAGCTCCAGATGTGTCTCTTTAACTATAACATCCGAGACCTCAATATCCTTGTTCCGCTTTGCTCTCTCTAAGTCCACAGATATGCTATCAAGTGATTTTACTGGTCTCTCGGGAAGTGGTAGAAAATACTCGCCAACACTTTCCTGTCGTTCAATCAAAAACGTCTCAGTTTTCTCACCAAAACTAACATCTATCTCTTCCTGCACTCTCAACGTCTCCCTTTTTATCAAACGCTCAATGAGATTATCAAACGTAACAGAATCAAGACCCAGACCTGATGCAGTATAGCTTGTCTCAGATTTGACATCATCAACAGATACAATATTTGTAATCATATCTATACGTTCGCTCTAATAAGATAAAAAAATGACGGAACGTTATAATGTTGGGTCTTCGACACCAGTTACAATCACACCAGCGTCAAGATCCTCAATATTAAGATCCCATCTCGCTCTCAGAGCGTAGCGAGCAAATAGGTCTCTTTCCAGCGTCTCGTCGGAGTTGTCCACAACATCAACCTCCACATCTCTGTGTAGTCCCCAGACGAGATTGTTAGGGTCAGTCATCATAACGCGATCCTGTGGAAAGTTGGAGACACCGACAACATCATACTCAAACGGTGTAACATCATTCTCGCCCTGTAGGATAGCAACACCAAGACCGTCCTGCCTGCTCGACAGTTGCCTGCTGTACTCTTGGACATTGCTCTTACTCATCAGGAACACGACGTTATCTGGGTCTCTGTACTTCTCCTCCAGGGTCTGGATAGCCTCAGAGAAAAGCTCAGTATTCACAGGTTGTGGAGTACCGCTGTTTGCGTGGTCGTAGGTCGAGAATTGACCATTAGACGACAGTCTATTACCAGCCGTTACTCCTGCTCCGTTCTCAGCTATCTGTATCCATCCGTCGATAATCGACAGGAATGAGTTGGAACTTGACGTATCACCGTTTAGCGTCAAGTCTTGCACGTCTGTCGCAAACTGTGTCTCAAAGTGACCAAGAACAAGGTCAGCCACCTCCTCTCCAGTAACTACGTCCTCCACAGTTTCCTGTGTCAACTCGTAAGGAATGATAGTCTTGTTGTCCGTAGCGTCAAGGTCAACGCTACCAGATATAGCATCTTCAAACGTACCAGCAGACGCTCCCTCTGCCTGTTCTCTCAGGACTCTTTCCTCGACGCCTATCTGTGGGATAGACATTTCCTTCCGTGGCATATCCACAGTTCTCACAAGGTCAAGCAGTTCAGACTCTGACTGCACATTCTCATAAAATTCGTCAAATAAATCTCTTGGTAATACTCCACCCTCAAGAGATACTGTATCAACAGTATCCTTTTCGAGTCTATTCAAATCGTCTTTGTTAGATTCTCGTGCATCTGACATATTTATATTATTGATGTTCTTATGTTTTATAAGTTTCGTTTATAATACTATTCAAATTGAATCGCCTCCACCAAGTGCCTGCTTAAAGACAGTTGCTTTATCTTTGTCGTCTTCATCTTCGACAGATTTCTCTTTCCCAGCCGTCTGACCTGTATCAGCGTTAGACTTTGCAACGCGGTCAACACGCTCATCTATCTCATCAATCTTCTCACTCAGTTCGTCAAGCTTCTCAGCTACCTCAGATGATTTATCTTCTTCGTGTCCACCTTGCTCCATTTCTTCGTGTCCACCTTGCTCCATATCTCCGCCTTGGTGCATACCCTGTTCCATCATCTCGCCAACTACTTCTCTGACAACTTCAGCGATTTCGCCTCTCATTTGTGAATCCATTTGTTTGTCTGACATAAGTGTTTCGTATTCACTATGAGTGGACACAGGCATATAAAACTGTTGTCCATGTAGCATATGCGGATGACTACCCTCAGCACCCAGTTCTTCCTCTGCATACCTCTCAGCACCTTCTTCTGTCGGGAAATACAGCATAGGGATGTGGTTATCCTTTTCCATCTCAGCAGACTTATACTTATCAGTAATGTCAAAGTCGTCAGACTTGTCCATCGTGTACGTCCGTACATCTCCTGAATGGGCTTTAACATCCTCTCTACGCAACATCCTCTCCGTTGCATCGTGTACTGCCTTCGCCTCCTTTACGTTTTTATTAGACAGCGTTCTGCCTGCCTTAGACATAATTCTCTGTGCCTTAGACTCTGTAATATCGATCTCTGTGTTATCATCCTCTTCATCAGAATCAAACAACATAGACTTAACAGCCCTAAATAGACTTTCTCTGTCCCGTGGGTCTCCGACTTCCTGCACAATCTGATCCTCTCTGTTTGCTACGTGCATCGTATCACCACGACCAGTTTCGTCCTCTCTCGCAGATGCATCATCACCAAATCCATCCCAGACCTCAATCAAGTAGACAGGATTTTCTTCTTCTGCTTCGACTCGAACATCTCCAGATATAGCCTGCTCAAATCCTTCGCCTTCTTCTGTCTCTACATCGACAATCTGACCGCGTGTGTCTCCTTCGCTACGTTGCCACGTTACCCACGTTCCAGTTTCGTATTCTTGCTTATTCATATTAGTTATATGTTTTTCCTCTGTTATATTCTTTTCTCTCTCCTCCGCAAACTCTTCCTGCTTACCTTCTGCCCATTCTAACGCAGGTCTTGCACCCCACGCTTTTATCATCATATACTGACAACTGTCTTTCTCTATATCGTTTAAACTCCCTGCCTGTGCTAAATGCGATGATAAAAACCTAACCATACTGTCAATCGTATCCTCAGACAAAGACTCTCCGTTAGATATATCTCTCGCACGCGACCAGCCGACAGGTGTTCCACAGTCCTCTGGATTACCTGTCTCCTCTCTTATATCCAAGGCATCCTGTGCGTGTTCTTGTGCCTGCTGTGGTGGCACGGTATCAATATCCTCTATCGCCTTTGTCTTTGCTTTACCATTCATGTCTGGTAATTCGTATATCACATCGACTAATCGCTCTGCATCCTCTTGGCTGTGTCCACGTTCCATCAATGCCTCAACAGCTGATTGCCTGCCTTCCATTATATCTTCAACGTGTCCCTTCTCTGTCGATTTAAGTACCTGTACCTTGGCTGGTTGGACAGCAGGCATATCGACAGGCGAGAACTCGTCTATGTCTGCCTCTGTTATCTGCGTCACAATCTCGTCCTGTGATTCAAAGTCTCCAGAGAGATCAACATCTGCCTCCCTAACCTGCATCTCTTCAGCGTCAAAATCATCTGCACCGATAGAAAAACCAGTTATCACATCGTCCACAAACAACTGCCATAGGTCATCATCGTGTACTTTGACAGACACAAACCAAGACCCTGCTGGATATGTTGTGCCTCCGATATTGATATTTGATGTTAGCACAGAGGACTCGACCAGACTAATCTTCTCGCCTGCCCCCTCGGTGTGCATCAGTTTTATCTCCGCTTCTCCATCCATAACATCAGTCAAAAACTCTTGTGCCTCTCGCTCTATCGTCTCCCTCGTAAAAAAATCACCCTGAGAATCGACGTAATCAGGCACAAGCAGTATGCCCTTTGCTATACGTTTATCCTCATCTTTTGACAGATACTCTCCAGACTTATTCATTGACATACATATTGTTTTGTGCAAAATACCCTTATATCTATCGCTGACTGTGAACAGATTGTAGAAGCAACAAACTCGCAAATCGGTGTCTGCAAGCAGATTCTGTACAGCAACACACTCTTGTAAGTGCCAGGAACGCGTTTGCGTAAACAAAATTTTAATGCCTCTCCAGCCGTAAAACTGGGTATGGCAAAAAAGCCAGCCGTAACGCGTGTAGACGAAGACAGACATAAACGATGGAAACGACAGGTAGAGGAATCGGACAGATTTAACTCTCTGTCCCAAGCGTTGCGTGTTGGGTTTGAGCAGTTAATGGATGATGATACACGGAACGGAGACGTACAGACATCGGATGAAGTAATCGCACGTCTTGACGACTTAGAAGCAGAGATACAAGAGAATAGGGCACAGATAGAACGTCTACCATACAACTATCCTACGCTGGAAGAGATCAGCAGTGAGGTTGTACACAACCTGTCGGATATGGGCAAGAGAGAGCGAGATAAGGAGGGACGATACTGATGGACTTTAACCATCCTGCAATCACGCAGTTCTTGAAGATAGAGCAGGCACTAAAAGCTGAATCAACAATGCAGAATCGACGGTCTGCTCTCAAAAAATTCGAAGTGTTCATTGAAAATAATGACTACGAGTTAGAGGATATAGGTGAGACAGAGATAAAGATGTATATTGGCTGGTTGTCTGACCGTGTAAGCGACTTGACAGCATCGCAGTATCTAACAGCAGTCTCTATGTTGTACAATGAAATGTATGACCGTGATCCGCTGGAGGATATAAACACAGGTCTATACCTAAATCTGACACGTACTGAACACACAAAACGCACGCTTGAGCAGGACGAAGTATCAGAACTTGTCGACTCTGCTCAGTCAATGCGTGGACGTGCCTTGCTCTCCCTGATGGCATCGACAGGTATGAGACTAAAAGAAGCGTGTAAAAGCCGTCTATCACGTCTTAATTTGGATGAGAGATATGTGGATATAATGACCGTCAAGACAGACTTTGGTCGACGTGATGCCTATTTTGACCGCAAAACACGCAGAATACTGGATACATACATCAACGGTGGATACCGTGAGGAATACGAACATACAGACTCTGACTACATCTTTCTGTCTAAAGCATATGGTCAATACGATGGAGAGAAACACATATCTACAGATAGGGGCAGAGTAGAGTTCAATGAGGCACTTGAGAATAGTGATATAGACTACCTGACAGAAAACTATAACGATGGACGAGACCGTGCAACTATCACATCGCATATCTTGCGGAGATCATTCTGTCAGCATTGGATAGACGAGGACGGAGACCTATACTCACTTAAAAACCAAGTCGGCTGGATGTCTGTCGAATCTGCACGCGATTACATCTCAGACTCTACCTCTATCGAAAAACGCGATAGGTACGGTATCCAACTTTAATCGTCTATCTCTAACTCCCACGTATAATCGTCCAAGTCAACGACAGCCTCACCTACGACTCCACGCTGTCGCATATCAATACGCTCCTCGCCTGCCTCTATAATCTCGCGTGCCAACTCCATCGGAATGTCAGCCGACACGCTAACGTGTGCTTTGTCATCAGGCCCCATATCGTGTACTTTCAGATCGCGTCGTATTGTTCCACCGTCAGGTATCTTTAGACTGTCAACTATGCTACCAGCAAGGTCGCTCATAGATCATCACCCTGTAGGTTCAGCGTCCAAGTGTTTGCTTCAAAGTCGACTACAACCGTGCCAACTACTCCACGCGTCTCATCCATATCAATGCGATTACGTGCTGTTTTATGCATCTCTACGATTTGAGTAGGAGACAGCCCATACCTTACAATACTGTCAACGCAGGTCGTTTTGTCAGCAAGATAATACCTGCCTGCACATATGTCAGGACGATGCTCTACCATCTCTGTCTCGTATACGCAGATATTTACTTCCGCTTCTGTGCTGGTCTGCTCTTCTTGGTTTGTTTCTATCACGTATTACTATTGTACCCCTAACCACTTAAAGGTTATGCCTTTTTGGTTATTATTGGAAAGGGGAAAACTTTATAATGATAGGGTACGTATATACATATGCGTATGACAGACCAAGACACAAACACAACGAAAGTACAGGCAGGCAAAACAGACAAGACCTGGATAGTACACGACAACCAAGTAAACGGTAACTACATCGTAGAATATCCAGACAAAGACAAGGCACAGACTGTCGATCCAGAGCAGAGTATATGTACGTGTACATACTCTAATTTCAATGACACTTGTCCACACATCCAAGCAGTCGACAAACTGCACGATACCCTGGATGTCGAATATGTCGAAGACGAGACAGGTGTGCATCGCGTGCATCAGGACAATATGTTCTATGACCGACAGAAAGATGAGGCAGGATGGGTTGACGACTATATCTGATAAGGGGAAACCTTTATATGCATAGGGGTACATAGTTATATACGCCTATGAAACAAAACAACAACGACAAACTAAGCGAAGAGTTCAAAGAACAGATCAGAGAGCATTATGGAACTTCGAAAGAAGTATTTGAATCGGAATACGTGGATGCATACCACGAAATAGAAGGAATCGCAAGCGGAGATTTTAGATTCCTGTACGAAAATTTTGATAAAGTTTGTGATGTGCGATTTGGAAGTGCTCAAAGTCACGAAGAGCCAGAACCACACGTCAAAGTATACGCCAGAGAGGATTGTGGCGTAGCACTCCTTCGATTCGAGGATGGGTCAAAAATACACAGAGAAGCGATTGACAAAGAGGACGCGAGAGATGCAGTCGATGAAATAATGTCATACGAAGTTAACCATTGGGTTTCACAGGACTGGTACTCAGAAACTCAGAACTCAGTATTTGCAGGCGATGTAGAGGAAGACTTGACAGTAAGA
>AKVG01000005.1_pt1 | contig 26538 bp, 40 predicted proteins | sample 248631 | NCBI WGS metagenome assembly AKVG01 (sample SAMN03295113, study PRJNA81851) | hypersaline lake metagenome | isolation source: aqueous lake water sample, post-0.1 um filtrate containing the viral fraction | place: Australia: Lake Tyrrell in northwestern Victoria
ATAATAATAACACTTAATATAAAATATTATAAAAGAATAGTAAGAAAGAGTGCGCCATATTTTGTTGTACCCTAGAACCTGGAGTCGAATCCCTCCGCAGCTACATGAGCCTTATTGTACTGTGATATTACGGAATCAATATCCTCGCTGTCAACATCTCTATGAACTATTATGTCGCCCTCTACCCATTCTAACAGCTCATTGTTCTCCTTGCTGTAAAACAAGGCTTTGATTCTGCCTCTCCATGCCAATGTCTGAAGTCTTGGGGCGTTTCTAAGCCCTCTGTATATACTCTCATTGTAAACGGAGGTCTCAACATCATAGCGCCTGAGAACCTTGAATCTTTGCTCTAAGTCTGCCATTTTACTCTGCCTCCTTGTGCCACAGTTCTACTCTCATGGCGTCTGGGCTCCGTCTAAATTCGTTTTCTGTTATTACTTGAACATTCCGAATCTTTAGGTCGTGTTTCTCAACAACATAATTAATAGATTCTGTGGTGAGATCGTCAATCTTTACAAGAATAAAGTCTGTTCCGTCCTCACTCACCTCGTAAATATGCGCTTCATCTACGGAGTCTTTGCGCTCAAAGTCTGAAATTATTTCTTGCCTGTTGTTGGCTATTCGCTGCTGGGATTGTGTTTTGTTTGTCATGTCTTCTTTCCCTAATCTATAACTGTGTATAATCATTTATATAAGGAGTCATCCTTACAGAAAAAACATGGAAAAAACAGATCTAGCACTAGGAATCATTATCCTGCTGGCAACAGCACTGGGCGCATATCTTGCCATCAATCCCTCCGCTCTATTCTAGGCCTGTAACTCGGAACAATATCCCAATCCCAGACATCACGCTCATCCAGCTCATAAGAAAACTCAAAATCAGCAACACTACACAGATAGAAAAGAAAGACCAGCATCAAGGACACAAAAACAAACAGGACTCTTCTGATCAGATAAAGAGGGAAAAGCCAGACATAAACAAGACTGCCAAAATCCTCAGACTTATCCTGCTCCATCGCATCTTCTATCTCAAAGCCATCAAAATCAGTATCACTCATCCTCTACCAGTTGCTCCTGTTTTTTCTGCAGCCCTTTGACAAGATCCTCACGTACACTATCTGCCTCCTCATCATCATAGGAATCCTCAGGACTTTCCAAGATCATCAGTTTTTGAAGCATATCTATCTTGCGCTCCCTGATTTTTTGAGCCTCCTTCGCTGCCCGAATCAAATCGCTTGGAGACGCATCATCAGACTGGATAGCCCTTGCCAGCAAATTATTAGCGAGCTTGTTCCCATCCCTGACATCCTGTTCTAAAGATTGATGAAGCTGGAAAAGCTCCTGATCGCTATAAAACCTTTTGTACTTCTTGCTCTCTGACTCTGAGAAATAGTGCCTTATGGTGTCCGCAGTAACTCCGATCCTCTTGGCTATCTGTGGGGCAGTCAAGTTCTCCATGTAGCGCAGTCTATGCGCCTCCATGACTCTTTTTTCCTTCGGGGACATAGGGTCCTCAGCCATGATAAATCATGTCTACTGTTATTAAAGAATTTTGGTTTTTATATTTCATTTGCTGTCTCTCCTGTCAGATCTTCCCATCTATTGATTATGACTTGGCAGTACTTGGGCTCGAGTTCAATCATGAAGCATCTGCGGTCTGTTTGTTCTGCTGCTATTAATGTTGATCCTGATCCTCCGAACAGATCTAGGACTATTGATTCTCTTGTTGAGCTGTTTTGTATTGCTCTGCTCATTATTTCTATGGGCTTCATTGTTGGATGTTCTTTGCTGACATCAGGTCTGTCGATCTCCCAGACCTCATCGTTTGTTTTGTCTCCGTTGTAGGAGCTTTTTCCAAACCAGCCATATAGGATCGGCTCATAGCGCCTGTGATAATTGCTCTGGGAGAAAACAAACTGATTTTTGACCCAGATGATTGTCGATGACCAGTGAAAGCCATCGTCAATCCATCTTTTTCTCTGATTTATGCCATCAGGGCCTGGAGCAGAGCATATGTAAGCGTCTGCTTTTTCCTTTGTATTCTTTTTTATGGCTTGCCTGATATTTTTGTTAAACTTTCTCCACTCCTCGTCCGTCTGCTTATCATTCTTAATATCATCTCTCCCACTCCATCCTCGGGGGTCTTTGCCTCCGTAGTCGACATTGTATGGAGGATCTGTGAATACCATGTCAGCTTTTTTCCCATCCATAAGCCTGTCTTGGACTTCTTGGCTCGTTGAGTCTCCGCATATAAGCCTGTGTCGCCCGAGCTTGAACATATCTCCTTCCTGTATATCTGTCTCAATTTCATCAGGATCCTCGGCTTCAACCTCCTCAATAGGATCTCCGCCATCCATATCGTCCAAGAGTTCGGAAACTTCCGAGTCATCCATGCCCAGCATAAGCTCCTCATGATCGTCTGCTTCAACAAGTTGCTGTGTCTCCTCGGCAAGTTTCTCCTCAATCATGTCCGTCTCCGATAGCCTGTTGTCCGCAATCCTCCTCTCCTTTGCGTCCAGTTTTGTCAAATCCTCCCGAACTGTAACAGGAACTTTGTCGAGGCCCAGCTTTTTCGCTGCCTTCAGCCTCCCATGCCCGAGAACAATCTCAAAATTACCATCGACAACTATCTGCTGATCCCACCCATGCTTGAATATTTGATCTGAGAGCCTTTTGATTTGCTCTTCAGGATGCTCCTTTGGATTATTTATGTACTCTGAGATTTTTGAGACCTGAAGCAGACCCTCTCCGCAATGAACGTCTACCCGCCCTCTGTCCGATTTGATTTCCGTAGCGCCATGAGATACTTCCTTAAGTTCTGTCATGCTATCAAATAATCAATATCTCAAGTATCAAAAAAGTATCTAAAAAGTATCTAAGAGTCTTAAAGAAAAAAAAGAAGGGAATTAAAGCTTCGTGACTTTTTCTGGCGATGATCCTGCTGCCTGATGCAGTGCTTTGCGCTTGGTCTCTTGATCGAGCTTGACTTCTTCCTCTGGCTCGAACTTGCCCATATCATTCTGTATCTCTCGGACTGCTCTGGAAATACTGGAGCGCTTTGGCAATGCAAGCCTCTGGCTCTTGGACAGCTCATGCAACTCCTTGCCATAATACTCCATAGCGCACTCTTTCTGGATAATATGAGCTGTCCACTCTTGGCTATTTCGTGCGTTTTCATTGTCTCTCAAGACCTGATATGCCATGCCTTTGATTGAGTTATACCGTTCTATGTAATTCTCGTCTTTCATTTCATGCTCCTCCAAAATTGTTTCGTACCGCCTCGAAGTTCATTCATAGTTGTCCTCCATCATCATCTGGACGCTGTCCCTCTCGCATTCAAGCAGGCTGTCAATATTCCTGATCATAGGCTGCTCAAGCAAGCTGCCATCCTGGATAAAATATGTCTCGCCTCCTGCCTGCTCAAGCCCATTATAGATCTGATTGTAGTCACTCATCTTTTCTCTGCCTCCTTAAGATGTCTTGGATCGATTTCCTGTTCCTCAATTTCTCCGATGTCGATCTCAATGCTGCCAAGAATAGGATCAGGGTACTGGAGAATCATTTCTCCGTCCCCTCTTCTCTCATAGGCCTGCAGCTATGGCTGTAGACGTCTACGTCTGAGGCGCCGCACCAGGGGCATTTTTCCTGTTTCATTGGTCTAGTTCCTCGGTTCCTTCTTTGATGGTTTCTCCGTATGTGTCGAGAAAATGGCTCTGGAATCTGCCTGAAATCTGCATCTAGATCATGCCTCTGTGGCTTCTGAGAAGATCTCTTGATGCCTCTAGGTTTTCCCGTACCCATTCGTTTGTTGTCTCCTCTATTATTCTGTCGAGGACTTGTTCTGCGGTTTTAAGATCTCTGTTTTCTGCAGAGAGGTTGTCAGGACTGGCTTGTGCCATGTCCTTGCTTGGGATGTCATTCTTTGTCATGTCTTGTCTCCCTAGCCTATAACTATCTATAATCATTTATAAATACTTGGTAAGGGAAAAACAAACTCTAAATTAAAAAGAAAAATGAGAGGGAAACAGTTTTTTTGGAGAGGCCATGATCCCTCTCAAAAAAAGGGCCTCGGGAGAAGACTCTCGGCATGACAAAGAGAGCCCTTGGGACAATTCAACTGGCATCAAAAGAGGAAAGACTGCTCCCAGCTGCGAAGGTAGGATGTCTTGAATTAGGTCGGTAGGCTTCTTTCCCCATGATGCCCAAGTTCCATAGTCCATCAAAAAAAGGGCTAGAAAAAAATAAATGCCTTACGCTATCTCATACTCAGCGCCATCAGTCTCCTGCTCAGAGCTATCCTGCCTCTGCCCAATCTCAGCCTTAATATCATCTGTGACCTTCTTGACCTGCCAGTATCCAGGAGAGATCTGTTCTATGTAGTTCATCATCTTGAGCTTGTCAATTGCGCTTTTAGCGCTGTTATCGCTGCTGTATGTTGATCTTGCTAGATGGATGCTCAGTTTTCCTCCCCGATCTTTGCAGGCCTTGTACAGAAGTATTTCCTGTTTTTCGCTCAGGGATAGATCCATAATAAAGAAAAGGGAGAGAAACAGATAAAAGCCTTTCTACACGCCCAGACGGTACTTAGCGCCACAATTAGGGCATTCCCAGTCATTATGCTTCAAAAGAGAATGGGAAAAAGACGCATCGCAACTGCATCTCCTATCTGTCGAGATCAGTTTCCCATTCCTGCGCTCAACAGGAATATCCTTTTTATCTATTACCTTAACTGCCTTTTTGATATACTGCTTGCTGGAGTATATGCCTTTTTTTCTTGCTATGCCCGAGATCTGAGCCCTTGAATAAGGGAAATCATCCTCCAAGAAAAGATGCTTGACCAGTTCTTTTCTCTTATGTGTCAGCCCTTTCAGCTCTAGGAATTTTCTAGTCTCCTGGAAGTCTTCCTCGAGATCTTCTTCCAGCAATTCTTGGATTTTATGGCTTGTTTTTCTCTGCCCGTACTGTTTCTTGGCTTTTTCCCATAGCTTCTCTGGGAGCGTCAGTCCTACCTGTATTCTTGTCATGCCTGTTTGTATATATATACAGAATCTTTTTTATAATATATGTAAAAACATATTATGATATAAGCCTGTTATACTGAGTCTCATTAAACAAACATAGTAAGAATCCTCCTGTATATATATACAAGATTAGAAAGAAGTCAACAAAGTCAGGAAAATATTGCCCAGCAAGCCCCATTTTATCTCAGGCATAGGAAATCCAGCAGCCTCAAAGACCAGAGACGCAGAGAAACCTCCGACAACATAAAACACAGGATGATTTCTCAACATCTTAGTGAACTTCGAGTCCTCAGATCCTATAATTTTCGGCACATCAACAAATGTCAATAATGCGCCAAGAGTCCATAGACCTAGGAAAGCGCCTTCCTGCCATATGTAGCCAAGTGATACAAGCGCTGCTCCTATCCCAGCAGTCTCAGAAGGATGCCTTCTATGCGCATCATCCTTAATATCATGCTTTGTCTCAAACTCGTGTTTTTTCTGGAGAGCATCAATCTTATTCTCCAGCTCCTCGTTGTCGGTCACAGTAAAGACTTGTTGTTGTTTGTTGGATAAAAAAAAGAAGGGTTTTTTTCCTAGCCTGTTGCGTTCACAGAGCTGTAGTTTGCAGAGGTGTTTGGCGCTGCTGTTGTGTTGCCTGTATCATTCTCAGGCTCAGGCTCAGGTTCGGGCTCTGGTACTGGAGCAGGCTCAGAGTCGGGATCCATAGAAACTGGCTGAACAGGATTATCTCCTAGAACATCCTGTCCGTATGTTGCGCCCAGTCCAAACGAGACTACTATGAGGCCTGATACTGCCAGAGTTGTCCGCTTCGATGGCTCTGTATCCAGCAATCTAAAGAGCAGTTTGACAAATTTCTGCACTCTTTCTCTCTGATGCTTAGTCATTGTATATAGGTTTTTTGTCCTTGATTCTTTTAGGTTTTTCCCCTGTTTTTAGCCCCAAGGGAAGGGGATATACCAACCCAAGTGCCCAGTAAATCCACTGTAAGTCGATACTGTCAGATCAAAGCTCCCTGTATACAGAATATACGATACTAGGAGCAGTACAAGCGCTGTTATTGCTGCCGATTTTCTCCTCTTTTCCAGAAAAACGATAACTTCATCAGATGTCAAATTTTTCTCCACTATAATCATGTCCTATATTGTTCTCGTGTTCTAATGCTTTTTTCTCCGCAAAGCTCTGGATCATCTCCTTGAAGTTCTTAGCGTCTGTCTCTGGATCTTCATGTCTCCTCGAGATAGTGTATGTCGTGTCCACTATTTTTGTATCTGTATCATCGCAGATAACTCTTATCTCGTACTTGACTGATCCTGTTGATAGCTCTTTTCTGCTGTCAAGATGCAAAGTGTAGTCTTTTTGGCTCATCTGTTTGTCTTATCCTCCGTCTGAATATTGACCTCGGTTTTATCTGTGCTGCCTCCATGCTGATTACTGCCACTCCCTCCTCCATGATCACTGTCATCAGTATTAAGGTCATCCTGTAGACCCATCGCGTTATTATCATTCCCCAGATCATCCCCATGATCATGCTCATCAAAAACCGTTATATGAGCATCAACATCGTATTTGACTGACGCATCGGTCTCAATCTCAACATCGTAGTCCCTGCCTGCGGTATTTCTTGGGATAAATATAGAGACACTAGCATTCTCTTGAGTGAAAAAGTCAGCCGAACCGTCCCCGTTGCTGTCTATAGGATCGTGGAAAGTCCTGACTTTTTTCCCATCGGACTCAGGAAATTTCCTGCCCTCGTCACTATTTACCCTGATCTTATGTTCTCGTAACTCTCCAGCAAACTGAGAGGGATTATTATTAAGCTCTGTGTTGAAGCTGAGATGGATTAACGCTCCCTCTGATGCGCTGCTTCCTCCGCTGAGTTCAGCAACTTTTAAGAAATTGAAACCAGGCTGGGAGACACTGAGTGAAGTCTCATCGCTTGAGGAGATCACAGAACTCCCTCCATCTTTGTCGACTCCTCCAGTTTGCGCAACATCTGACTCATTATTCCCTCTATCGTCTTCCTCACCGACACCCCCTATTGTTCCTGTATTGCTCTCAGCTGACCCTGTGTTGACTGCCTGATTTCCGACATCTGTTTTTGCTGATGGATGGAGTCTTGCTCTTTCATCCCTGAGGTTTTCTGCATCTTTTGCCTGTTTTTCCAGCCCTTCCTGTTCAAACTCGAATTTCAGCTTGGATGCGCCCTCTGGGAAAAAATTGATCTGCTGAACACACGTAAAAGTATCATCAATATTTAGCCTGTTTGAGAGAATCTGAAAAGAGTCATTCACGACATTGTCCTCGAATACAGGCGTCTTGACTGTGCCTCCTTGCGGTAACTCGGAGACCCCTTTCTCTGGCACTAGAAAGCTCTGAGCTATTTCTTGGGCATCAAGTTGTGCCTCGACATCTGTAGGGGCATCTAGGTACCCTATTTTTATGCTCTGTTTCTTAGTCCCTGTCTTTGCCTGAATGTCGCTGTTTTCCTCTGTTACTGTTATGGAGTTCTTGGTCTGTTTGTTGACTCCTTCGACAGTTATTTTGTTTTTGACTGATTCTGTCTTGTTTTTCTGCCAGTCTTGGATCAGGGCTGTGCCTCCTGGAAGTATCACTCCATCGGCTGTCGGATCTGATATATTCTCTTGGACAGATATTTGTGTCAGGCCTCCACTAGATGATAGCGCTGTAATCGTATAGCTGTCATCGTTTCCTGTGGAGCCATTGACCTGTATGACTTGTCCTAGTGCTAGCTCGTCTGTTCTGTCCCCCTGTACCTCATAAATATTGTTTGTTGTGTCTACGTCTTGGATCAGGAACTTGCCTGATTGATTTCTGTCGACAAGTGTCGAGACTGTGCCTCCTGCGCCTTCGGGCTCAAACTTGACCTTATAGTTATTTGAGGAGTCCAGCTCTGCTGTAAAGGTCATTGCGAAGTTGTAGTTTCTTGTTAGTTCCTGGAAGACTGTTTCTTTTGTGCTTTCGGCACTGTACTGTCCGTTAAGTGCTGGTACTGATGCTCCTCCAGTATCGGCAACATAGCCAGCAGGATTCAGGGCTTCGTTCAGCGCTGACTCTATATCTGTGCTGTTTTGAACTGAAACATCCTCGTCTGCCAGAAACTTCATGAAGCTGAAAAGTTTGACTGCCAGCCTGCCCTCCTCGTCTATCGAACCACTGTTTTTAGCATAGAAGCGTCCTCTTGTTATGAAGGTCTGGTTCTCAGGATCAAATTGTTTGTAAAGTATTTCTGGGTCGTCCGTTCCGTTCTGGGCTGTTGCAAAGCGCTGTTTATCTGTCGGGATCGTGTTCCCGAAGTCAGGGTCTTCTATCCTGAGCTTCAGAATATCTGGGTCGTTCTTTTTCCTGATATGGACGTGCCTATCTATTTTGGGCGCTCCTGTATCCTGTCCTGTCTCAGCTATAATAGTCGTGCCATTGTTTACGTCTTCGTACTCTACCTTGAATCTTTTTGAGATTACCATTTATACTGTCACTCCCAGCTTCAGGCTGATTTTTGCTCTGGCACTGTTAGGTCTGTCGCTTGTCTGATCGATGCTAGGCCTTTTGACGACAACAGGAGTCCCGACATCCGATCCGTCCCTGTTCCTGTCTGTGAATCTGCCTCCGAACAGGCGCCATCTCGGGTCACTCGTATTATCTGCGATATATTCTATTATCCAGATAATCTGTTCTTGGACGGTCACAACTGTGTCATTGCTGAATCTTGCATCATTTATATTTGATGCTTGGAGCGATCCGTTGCTCTTGTCCTCTCCATTATCAAAGATTATCCATTCGATGCTTGGATTGCTTTGTCCAGGCTGAAAGCCAAAATGCCTCGCAGCAGCAGGATCTTGATTTGATATAGTTGTAAATCTTCGCTGCCTGCCATCTTGGAGATTCTTCACCAAGTCAAAGCTGTATTCTAGATCTGCTGAATATATAGAGAAGTCCTTATCAAGCACTATTTTCTCTGTCATATTGTACCTCCTCCGAGCTTGCCATCAAAGGTATCAAGCAAGTCCTCAAAAGTATCCTGTTTGTCGGCTTCTCCTGACTGATCAGGGCTTCCTGTCCCTCCATCAGAGATGTTCTCAATAGTATTGGCTAGGGACTGTAATACTCCCTCATTGATGATGCTTGGATCAGAGCTATTTGAGGAGTCTAGATCTGCTGTCTGGGAAAAACCGCTCGCTATAGCTGAGACTACAGGATTGTTTTGGACTATGCCTTGGGCCACAGTGTTGCCGATACTTCCCTCTCCTCCGAGCGCCTCAACTGGATCTGCGATAAAGTCATTGACAAAACTGACAAAAGGACGGAGAGCCTCTGTAAGCAGCTCAATGGCAGGTATAAGCGCTCTGCTGATTGTTCCCAGCACTGCCGAGATCGATGCGATCACAGGTTTCAAGCTGGTCAACAGTCCGACCAGTCCCAGTGCCTTGAAAGCTGTTTTCAGGCCTCCGCTCACTACTCCTTTCCTCTGATTTCTCTGGCTTGGGCTGAGACCATCTCCTCCTCCGTCTCCTGTTATACCTATCTCTCTGTCCTCTACGTCTTCGATTGCGGAGGTGTCTGGGACTATCTTTGCTTCAAGTTCTGCTTCTGCCATTTTTCATCATCCTCTTTCTTTTTTTCTCCTTGATCTGTGTTTTTTCCTGTTCTATGATCTCCATGATCCTGAAAGTATGCGCATTGATGTCTTCGAGACTGACTGTGAATTTTTCAGTCCTGTTGTGCATCTTGAATCCGTATGCAATATCTGGCTCATCTATTGATGGGCTGTGTCCTTTACTCATTATCTTGAGATATGTTCTTACTCTGTCTCTGATTCTTTCGTAGTCTGGTCTTGACTTTTTTTTTCTACTTCCACGCCCTTGATATACTGGGCATATTCTCTCATTATCCTGTCTTGGCTTGGAGGCGCAATCCTATCGCTCCCAAGATCACTGTCAAAGTAATTTTCATTCAGCCAGTCCGTAATAACGTTTTTTTGCTCCGATATAGCCTCTATTGCGTTATCTACCTGTCCCTGCCCTTCTTGCCCTGCCCCTGTTGCGGTGATCTTGGCGTTGAACAATGCCTCGCATTTGTTTCTTATCCTGGCACTAGGATATTTCGGGATTCTCTCATTATATGTCTCTCCCTCAAGGTCTTCAAGCTCTAGTTTCATAGATTCCGCACCTTTATGTTTTGAGCTGCTGGGAAAGAAAGCTCGACAGTTCTTGTGTCTTTGTCCTCATCGAAGTTAAACTCATTTATCTCTGCTTTCCCTTTTTCGATAACAAGTTCTCCGTTCCCTGTTCCAAAGTCCAGGCTGATCTCGTTTATGTCTGTTCTCTGATCGCCAACTGTCAGGGGGAAGGCTGTATCATCAAGCAGTTCTTTCCAAGGCGAGGCATCCTCAACTTTGACAACTAGGCTGATATTTATGTTGAACTGTCCTTCAACTATTTCTGCTGGCTCCCTGCCCTGTCCCAGTCCATGCTCGCTCTGGATGTTGCGATCAACTCCTGCCTCAGCGCTTTCCGTTACTCCAAACTGGCTGCCTTCTATCTTCACAGTTGTATCAGTCCACTGCAAAGCCTGTCCTGTGACACTGGAAACATTTACTGTATCATCAACTATCTCTCCTGTCTCTGCCAAGATAGGATCAAACTCCAGAAGCACACTATTGTCAAGCTCTGCTGATATTGTGAATCCTCCTATCTTCAGATCTTGGAACTTGAAGGACTTGCTGTCAGTATACTGGGCTTTAAGCTCCTGGTGCTTCGGTAAGTCTACAGGAAAACTGACTGTGCCTGCCGAGCTATCAAAACTCCCCAGAACCTTCAAAATCTCTAAGGTCTCTGGCTTGCACTCTATTGTCGCTGTGTTCTCGACAGGCCCATCTGCGATCTGTGCTGCTTTCCCATCGTTTCCGATAGCGCCTTCCCTTCTCGCAGACTCATCAATCAGTGCTGTAGCCGATGCATAAGTGCCGAAAAGATCCTGTATATCTGTGCCTGTTTGGTCTGTGAATTTGATGTTTTCTTTAAGTCCTGTTTCTATTGTCATAGTATTTTTTTTACCTCCTTATCCTTATCTGGGCCTCTACAACATACTGTAGTACTGTGTTATCAGTATCCTGTAAAAGATTCTCGTTAGTTGTTTTGACGCTCTGGACGTTTTCTCCAAGCCCTGTCCATTTTTCCTGATTCTCGTTCAGTTCCTCGGTCACTCTCTTAGCAAGAAAATCAACTACGTTATTTATGGATTCAAGCTCTCCGTCCCCATCTATATCCATCTTCTGGCCTTTCCCTACTCCATGAAAAATAGCTACATCAATAAACTGGTCAAGCCTCCTGTTTTTTTCTCCGAGCGAGAAACCTGTCTGGGCGCTGGACTGCCTCTGGATATGGATTCTTGGATACTGCGCTATATCATAGTTAATAGGGATAGTATAGACAAATTTAGAGCTTCCATCTCTAGAAGGATTAGGATCTTCTATATTATTCTGTAGATGCTGTCTGATCTCATCGATCAGTTTTTGCGGTCTTATCTCTGCCATTCTCTTTTTTTGCCTTTAGACAGTTTCTTTTCTTGTTGGAGACAGAACGGTTGCTTTTGTTCCCTCTCCACTCAACAAACAATGAAGTTTTTATGATTAAAAGCCTTATTCTACTGAGCGCAATGCAGGTCTCAGATATGGCTGTGCTGGCTGATTGACAGTACCGAACTCGACAAAAGGCGCATAATCAACATTTGAGCCCACAAAAACAGTTATTATGCCATCGTTACCTCTTTCTGTTTCCAGCGATATACTTGCCCTCAGCCTGCCTGTATCCACTGGAGCGTTTTTCTTCGCCCTCCTGACAACTTCAAGCCCCTTTTTCTTAACAGCCTGATTCAACGCTCTTTTTCCCTCCCTGTTAATATCAAGGCTCAGAAACGATCACCAGGAAAGTTGAAGTTAGCTGCCAAGTTCCTCCCAGTATCAGGATCTCCGATATTCTGCTCTAGGGAGTTTATCCTCTTGGTCAACGATTCTACTCTGTCCATCGCTTTCTCTGCCTGTGCTGCTATCTGATCATCCCCTGTCTGGACTGAAGCAAGAGATGCAATATCAAGCTCTGCGAGTCTAAGTTCAAGCCTAGCATAAAGAGCAGGAACATAAACTATCCTGAGCCTGTAGTCCTCGCTGAAAAGCTCTTGATCCGCAAAAGACTCATCGAAAACAACCTGATCCTGAGCCGATCTTTCAGGGCTTTTGTTTACTGTAAAGTTTGACTCATCTACTTTCTCGGGCCTGACCCCATGCGGAGAGACAAGTTCGACACGAACAACCGAGTCAAGATTGCTGTAGGCAAGCCTGAACTTTCTCTGATCATCGAAGCTCGGGGTCAAAAGCTCCTGGACGCTGCGCCCAATCATTCCCTCCAGTTCCAGAGTAGCATCCTGAAGCCTTTCCTGTAAATCAAACTGATCCTGATTTGGGCCGATAAAACGAAGCCTGCCCTGTAAATCATCTGCTGTATTGAATGCTTCTACCATTTTTTTATCGCTCCTCCACTTCTATAGTCTGAAACCCGTCATTTGGGAAGGTGACTGTGCCATCAGCAAACTCGGCAACAATCTGCATCTTATAGACTCCTGCGTTTTCTATAGGGATGTCTCCTTCCTGCCAGTCATATAGTATCCTGCCCCCTGCCTGATCAAGAATGTCAACGCTCTCGTCAAGTACTTTTTCATCCGAGAAGTTTTTGATCTCTATCTTAACAGATTTGTTCCCTTTCAGGTCAAAGCCTGTGTCCTCTTCCTCGAGAACTGCCTCAAGGTCATCCGCAAGATCTCCTTTTTTGAAAGTCTGGGTCATGATTATATCCCTGTTTTGTCTGTTTATAGTTATAGTTCTATCGCTCCTAATAAATTCTAGGTCTCGGACTCCTACTTCTGGGGCGTTGGTAAAAGCAGATCCTCCCAAGACATTGACTGTCAATGATGTCAGGTTTGGCGCTATTTCCTCTGCAACTCCCTCCGTCTGTGGGATCAAAATGTCAGCAGTCTGTAATGTTAGATCAGCAGTTTCCTGTGCCCTGGTGTTTTCCTGTGCCTGAACAGGATCAGCCTCTATCGCTGTGAGGTCTGCTGCCTCGAAAGTTATAGTGTCGTCTGTTGCCTGTTCAAGCGATCCAGTTGTCAGTGTTATGCCTGCTGTTTCATCAGTGAGCGCTGTTTCAGAGGCATTTACAGGAAGTGCCTGTGCCTGAACTGTGCCAGCAGTCTCCTGAGCTACTGTACTGTCAACTGGGCTCAAGGGAACTGAGATCGAAGAAGTTATCCCAGCAGTTTCATCTGCCACTGCGTTATCTGTTGCTGATAAAATGTTAGCGCCCTGTGATGTCAGGGCAGCGCTTTCCTGAACTATGGCGCTCTCTGTTCCTGTCAGCTCATCTCCTATCAGGGAAGTTATCTGTGCATTTTCATTTGCTACAGTATTCTCTTCTCCTGTTATTGGGCTGGCTGTTGAAACAGTCAGGTCTGCGTTTTCCTGCGTTGATGTAGTTTCTGCTGTTCCCAACACGTTAACGCTAGATAATGTGGGCTGTGAGGCCTCCAGCACTATGCTGTTATCCTGTGCTGACAGGATGTTGGCCTGTGCCTGAACTGGCTGGGAGCTTTCCTCTATTATAGGGACTGCCGAGCCCCTCAACACGTTGACTATGCCTGTTGTTATGCCAGCGCTTTCCTGTAATATGCTGCTGTCTGTTGCCGATAAATCCTCTCCTTTCAGAGAAGTTATCTGTGCGCTCTCGTCTGTTGTAGTGCTTTCCTGTGCTGTTAATGGACTGGCCTGTGAGACTGTAGGATCAGCAGTTTCACTCGCTATAGTGCTATCCGTTGCTGCCAGAACATTGACCGTTGAAACAGTTAGGCTGGAGTTCTCAACTGTCCCCAAGTTCTCTGAGCCAGCTAATACGTTGGCTGTTGAACTTGTTGTCTGTGCGGTCTCTTCGGTAACTAGATCCTCAGAGCTTGCAAGCACGTTAACAGCTGACAGTATAAGATCAGCGCTCTCGTCCGTTATAGAGTTATCTGTTGCAGCCAAACTGTTGACATTTGAGACCGTAAGCTGAGAAAGTTCCTGTGTATCTGTAGCTTCTGCTGCCGACAAATCCTCTCCAGTCAAAGAAGTTATCTGTGCATCTTCATTTGCTACAGTGCTATCCGATGCCCCTAAACTGTTGACGCTTGACGCTGTGAGCTGGGAGGTCTCGTTCTCAGTGACTAGGCTCTGAAGGTTCTGCGTCAAATCCAAGTCGTTTTCTGGAGTGTAGCTATCGCTCGAATCATCAAGCGCAACTGTAAGATCTAAATCGTTCTCTGGCGTGTAAGTATCAGTCATTTTCTGTTTTTATGTCGTGTCTGTCTCCTCTGCATCAGCTAGGAAAGTCGTTCCGTCATCTGAGAAGTATGAGACCTGATATAATTTTCCTGTTGTTGAGGGCACAGACCAGTCTCCGTTGGAGTCCGTTGTTGTCTCGAATAACTTGGAGTTTGTTTTATCGACAACGTTGACCTGAACTCCGCTCTGTGCGGTGCCGTTAACTGTCACGTTCCCAGTCAGCTTTGTACCAGCGAAGTTTGCTGTGGATTGGCTGAAGAATGTCTGTCCGCCCTTCGGAGAAGAATCAAATTCTGCTTGAAACCAGTCAAAGTCTTTCTCACCAGTAAATATTCTAGCTGAATCAATGCTTCCCGATAAATGTCCGTCAGCGTGCCCTTTTGCCCCAAGCTCCGCTGTTGTGCCATCTACAACTGTAGACGTATCTGAAATAAAATCTGTTTCATTTTGCAAATCTAAATAAATAGTTGCTTCAGTTCCAGGGTTCCAAACAAATGCTGTTAAAAATTGTGTGTTTGAAGAAGCAGTGAAATTAATATCTCCTGTGTTCCCTCCTGAAGTTCTGAGAATTAGACTGTTATCATTAGTCGTTGAGCCTGAACCTGATCCTTCATATCCAAAGAAATATCCGTCCCCCCCAGAACCCGAGTTGTCATTATAGTAAAATAAGCCTCCTCCTGTAGGAGCGTTACCTGTTACATCACTGTCTAACTTTGTCCAACAAACAAACGTAAAGGGATTTCCAGAGTTACCCTCAGGAAAGTTGTTGTCTACTGCACTACCACTAAATTCTATAACATCGTCTACTCCATCAAAACTTGATGAGCCATCAAATTCTCCCTTAACACTTGTTGCCCCTGTCACTGATCCATCAATACCGCTGGGCCCCGAATCTAAAGCTGTATCTGTGGGGTAGTTTGTCTCATTAAGATGCTGAACCATAACGGTATTCTGACTTGCGTTATTCCATGTGCCTGTCGTGTTGTCTTCTGCCGCAGAAGGCCCGTTCCCAAAAGTCAATTTTGCCTGCACTGTTCCATCACGAGTCCAATTATTTTTATATGCCCATATGACTAGCTCCCCAGATATGCCAGAGGACGATATAGCGGATGGGTTTTCTATCTCAAAGGGCAGCAGATTATCATTTTGATCATAGACAGCTATATCAGACTTGCTGCTAACATTTGTATCATCTATCTCTATGTTTCCGTTCCCTGTCGTGGTGTTGCTGCCAGATGTGACGATGATGGGCTGTGCCTTATCTACACTGGGCTGGCCCGATACGTCATCTACTGTAAGCTCTTTGAAGCTGTTGTAATCCTGGAAAGCCATCTTCTATAGACCTCAGCCTATCTGCCACTCTACAGGTTTACAAGGTTGTTCTTTTCCCTCAAGATGCTGGCAGTCGTGTTCATCTACTACGGCAGAAACTACTCCTTCTCCGTCGCTTGCGTCTGCTGCAAGATTGTTTTTCATAAGCTGTCTAAGATAGTATGTCCATGAATCTGCCTCGGTTACAGAGCCATGAGTTGTTGATGCTCTTAGTAGAATGTCGCCGTCTATATTTGTGCCATCGCCTACGCTCCGATCTGTGAGGTCGTAGCCTCTGTTGTCTAGCTCTGTTTTTATAGTTTGTTTTAGCTCGTCCGCCTTGGCTTGAGAAGTTATCTCTGCGTTTGTAAGTCTGACTACTGTATGCCCCATACATATTGTTTTTCAGGGCAAGATAAAAAACTTTTTATTCTGGACTGTTGTTCTCTACTGTGCCGTCCTCGTAGATGACTTTTTCTGTTGCGTCTCTTGGCTGTATTTTATCCAGTGCGCTTTCTTTTCCCATAACTAAGAACCTGTATTTTTTAGGTCTGTTCTAGCCCTGTGTTTGAGACATTTATTGTATCTACGGAGCTGAGATCGTATGTCTGGCTGAGTGATCCTGTCAGGATTATGTTGTCTCCGTTGTTCCCCCCTGTTGCATCTGTTGCATCAAAGTTTGCTATCCAGAGGTATCCGTCTACGGACTGACTGGAGTCTGAGGCATCAAAAGAGACCTCGTCTGCTACTGCCTCAAAGTTGTTTGATGAGTTCTCCGTTATTGTGATTTTTGTCCCTGAGGATGTATCTAGGCTGACAGCCTGTCTTGCGTAATTGGATCCAGATGGCTCTGTTGTCAAACTTGAGAGATTGTCTGTATCACCCAAGGCATCAGTTGAGTCATTATACAAGGTCACATCAATGTTTCCTGGTCTTGTTATCAGGTCTGTTCTGAAACTTGATTCTACTATATACTGTTCTCCGTATACTGTCAACTGATTGGGCATAATACTATATTACCTCAGAGGTATTTTTAAGTTTTACTTTTCCAAGGCTCCTGATCATCAAAGCTATATCATCAAGGGATGAGGCAAATGTGAACAGCGCTATAGTGCGCCCTATGGATTTACAGCCAAGCGCCTTTTTCAGATTGGAGAAAAAGTTGAGCGAATCATCGCTTATCTGGACAGCAACTTTCCTGTCCCATCCGCTTATCCATTCTTTTGTCTTCCTGTCATCCAGATCTGCTTTTCCCAGCAGCTCCCTAAGTTCAGGCCAGTTCTCTGACAGGTAGTCCAGTTCCTTGTTTATTCTCTGTGCGGATATTTCCTGTCCCTCTGTAACAGGGACGTGTATTTGTTGGCTCATACTGCCGAGACCGTTATGCTTGCATCATCGGCAGTCCCACTGTTGTCCGTTATCTCTACTCGGCACTTGTTGACGCTGTGCCATTCTTCGCTGAACTCTGTCTGCCCAGATACTCCTGATTTGATATTTTCTGTCACTATTTCGTTGCCTTCGTTGTCAAGCCAGACAAGATCGACATCATAGCTCCCAGACTTATCTATTATTCCTGATATGCCTCTGCCACCTCTTACTTTCAGGACTTTGGAGAATGTTCCGTTACCTGGTACTGTCTGGGCTGTCCTTGATATTCCGTCTCGTTGCTCTACGTTTGTCATTCTTTCTCTACCTCTTCTTTTATCTTCTGTATTTCTTCGTCTGTCATCTCTGTGATCTGTCCGTTTTCCATGTTAAGTTTTTTTGCCATTGCTATCATCTCCTCAGTTATCCTGCGCTTTGACATCTTCGATCCTGTCATCTATCTGTTTTTTGGCTGTTTTCCTTGCCTTGTTATCGGATTCTTTTTTCCTGAGTTCCTTGAGGCGCTCAAGGCTGTTTATTGTCGATACATATTCTCCTATCTCGTCTACGCTCAGGCCTCCTAGAACATACTGGGCGACCTCCTCGTCCTCGTTGACCTTGAAAAACCCTCCATGCTTGTCTGTCAGCTGCTCCAGTTCCAAACTGTTGGAGACATGGACTGTCCCTTTTTCATCAACTTCTAGATCTCTGACCCTGCCATCATATTTTACCGATACCTTGTTAGGTCTGTAGTTTTCTCCGTCCTCGTGCTGTAGTGCTGTTGTCATTATTTTTCTTTGCCTCGTTTACCCTTTATAGTGCTTATGAGTTTTCTATGATTAAAAAAGAAAAACAAAAGAAAATATGGGAAAATGCAGGGCTTTAGAAATTGTAGGATTGTAGATGCCTTACGAAGTTACCCTGAGACTTCTCTATCAGTGCCCCGAACTCTGCTAGGGCGACTGTGTCTCCCAAGCCATTCTTGGCTAATGGGATGAGTGATACAGGAAGCAAAGCTCTGTATCTTGCTGTCCTGTTTGAGAATATGAAGACGTCTCCAGGATCACCAGGACTGTATGTCGTTCCGTTCCCTGAGTCTGTGAAAGAGTCTATGTTGTGCGTTGGAACAACTGGGACTCCTCCTATGGAAAGCCCTCCATCATCAAGGCCGACATTGACCTGTCCTGTATCCGCATCTGTCGTCAGGTTGTCAAAGTCTGCCTCATTTTCAAGTACGTCATAGAACTCATGGCTGACATGAATCCTGAGATTGTTGACGTTTGCATTCTCTTCCTGTCTTATATCTCTGACAACAGACTTTATGTCCTTGACAAATCCTGAGGATACTCCTGACTTATCAATGACGTTACCTGCATCGCTTGCGAACCCTGTCAGGCCTTTGAATCCTTCTGCATCTCCAAGGAAACCTGTCTGTGTGTCTTGGCTTGGATCTCCATAAAAGATCTGTTGTGCCTTTCTCTGTGCGTGTTGTGCAACTTTTTCTCCGAGAGTTGTTTCCCTGACATTCATGTAATGGGCTGCTGCTTCCTGTGTGAAGTCAGAGACCTCTACTCTGTCAGTATAGATTGTCATGTCAACCTGGTCTTTCGCAAAGTTGATCCCGTTGCTGTTGTTGTTCGTCAGGTCAACTGCATCGGACTCGGATGTGTATCCTATCGGGTCATCTCTGCTGTCTATTATGTTATAGACCGCATCAAACCCTTCCTGTCCTTCCTCGGGTATAACATCGAGGACTGGAGCATTCTGCTTCAGGATTGACACTATCTCTGGATCGAATACTAGCGGAGTAAAGTTCTCCGTACGCCCAGAGTCCATGACTCCTTTTTCTGCAACTTCGGCAGCCTTCTTCCTGACTGTTCCTTTGTGTTCTCTGATTTTGTCTTCTTTTGTGTGGGATAGAACCTGCTGGACTGGAGCTGTTACGCCCGAGTTCCCATCAGTTCGAGTTGCTTTGAACCCGTTTTCTTCCCATGCTTCTTTGAAAGTCTGACTTGAGTCAGATCTGATAATTTTTGTGATGTTCATTGATTGATCTCCTTGTAGCATACTTTAAGTTGTAGTACCCCATCCTGAGCCTTCTGGCTCATCGTAGAGCGCACTATCTTCCTGGACGCTTGAATCATCCACGCCCTGAATCTTCCTTGATGACTCTTGAGAGGATACTGTCTTTTCATCATCTGATAAACTGTCTTCCTCTTCTTCGTCCCCATGCTGTGCGTCCTCGTCCATGTCCTCGTCCATCTCGTCACTATGCGCTGAGGCCATCTCGGATAACTGGGACTCAAGGTCTTCTATTGCCTCCTCCATACGAGTAGATACAGTTTCGTTAACCATTGAGACAACGTCTGGGACATCGTCTTCTGTCATCTGTTTAAGGTTTAGTCCTTCGCTCTCTGTCTTTGTCTGTTTCTGTGGATCCATTGTGTTGTCAAATGCTTTCTCTATTTTTGATATTATCTGTTTTTTGTCCATTCCTGCGCTTTTGGCTGCTGCTACTGCCCCACTCATTGCCTGAGGTACTGCATCAGGGTTCGATGGCACGCCTACAGCAGATATTTCCATAAGATCAAGGTCGTTTACAAGCATACCGCCCTCGCCTCGTTCTTCTGTTTCTGTTGGGATAAAACCTACTGAGAAACCTACAGGCATATCCTGCTCTAGTAAGTCCTGTAGCTCATCGGCCATTTTGCTGCCTTTCCTGAGCCTTGCCTTACCTACTGTTGTACCGTCTATCATTTCTCCTCCTGTAAACTGCCCGAATATGTCTCGGAAGTCATACGTTGCGGAGCCTGAGCCCACTCCATGATTGGGGACAAGAGGCACTTCTCCTGACTGAAGCTGTCTAAGGATACTTTCCTGTCCTTTATCAGTTATGATGTCTCCGTCACGATCCTCTGAGACAGCTTGGATCGGCACATTGACCAGTGCTTCTCCGTCCTCCTGTTTGGTAAGCTCTAGTTTGCTGCCTTTTACTCTGAAATTATGTCTTTTCTTTGTTGCCTTTGATTTGCTTCTGTTTCTTGGAGCTGTTGCAGGCGCATCATCTGGGCGCTGTACCTCCCTAAGCTGATCCTCAAACTTCACAACATTGTTTGTAAACTCTTCTTCCTGATCATCATATTCCTGTAGCTTGTAGAGCGGTACATCTCTCTCCCCTCCTTCCTCATCTATTGTAAACGTGTTGCCTCCAGCAGATAACTGGTCTCCTGGATCAGTCGCTCTTTCTATGACTTCTCCCTCAGCCGATCCTGTAGCAAAGTCCCATCTGAGATAATCTCCTACAGTGTACTGTGGATCTTCTAGGCTTTTGCTGTCTTCTTGTTCCTCGTCATCTCCGTATGCTGTATCATTTTCCATATTATCATCTACTAAGTCCTGTACTCCTGGCTCTCCTAAGACCTCGAAGAAGCTGTCGTGGCTTTCTCCAGGCATATAGAACACAGAATCCCCTAGCTCATGTTCATGGGTGCCTTCTAGCCCAAGCATCTCTGCAACAAGCTCGGCAGTCGATTCATTGCTATAAAGTAACTGGTCGGGTACTAGGACGGTCTGTGTCAAAACGTCTTTTTTGTTCCTGTTTATTTTGATAGCTCTGTTCTCTGGCTGTGCGCTACCGCTTTCTGCTTCCGACAGACATATGGCAACAGCCTGATCCTGTGGCACTCCATCTTCTACTTTCTCACTTATGCATTGACTGACTTCATCTTCGGATATATCTTTGGGCACAGAGCTGTCTTTGAACATATACAAGTAAACATGATTTCCTTCTTAAAAATACAACTCTTTATCCTGCCTGTAAAAAAAAGAGTTTTAGTCCCAGTCCCACGCGTAGACTGTTGATTTGCTCATAGCAAACTTATCAGCTATCTTGCTCTTAGACATCTGCTTATTTGACTGCTTCCAGAACTCGTTGAAACTGCTGTAGTTTTTCCCATGCTCACTCCATATCTCGAACTGCCTTTTTGTGATCCCGAGATCAAGAGAAAGCCCTGAAAGCTGCTGTATGGCATCAAGCTCATCAGGAAGATTCTCGGACAGAACAGGCGCCTGACTGCATCTGCAGTTAAAGGGCTGGTCTTCTCCGACAACTCGGGCTGTTCTCGGATAGTTGCTTGGCTGTTCATCGCTCGGAACTGTCGGGACAGTGAACTGGCTGTCTTTCTCGATAACTGTTCCGTTCATATTCCAGTGCCATTCTCTTGTCCTGTTGTCATTTGTTGCGATCCATTCTTTCCCTCCAACAAGATCTGTGGACTCTGCTAATGCCTGGCTTCCTTTCCTCGAGGCCGATAATGTTTCTGTCCGAGCAACAAGTTCTGCGTGGCTGTCCCCTATGCTGTCTTTGACGTTCTGGATCCTATTAATGATATCGGGGATGCTGTCTCCTTGCTGTGCTGCCTCAAGTATCTCATTCTTAAGACGATCCTTGATAGTTGACTCGATAGTTGTAGCATTGGACAGTGCCTCCTGCCTAATAACATCTGCTGTAAACGTATCGAAGACATCGAAGTCAAGCTCTATTTTGGTCTCATCAGGAACAGCCAGCTTGTTTTCTGCCTCCCTTTCTATATCCTGCTCATGATGTTTGGCTGAAAGCTCCAAGGTATCCAGATTCTTGGACTCGAGGACACTTGCAAGCCTGTCCCTGAACTCAACGGACTCGACAATGCCATCTGCATCAACTAGGGCACTTATGTCCTCAGGTCTATCAGAATCAGGGAACGCCTCCTTTATCTCATCCCGTATATCTATGGATTCGAAGACTGTCTGAACATCCTGTCTAAGGCTCTCCTTTGCCGATACTATGCCATCAACGTCCTCGAATCCATGCTGATTACGCAGGGCATCTTTTGTCGAATACAGAACAGCATCAACATTTTTCAAGGCACGATCATAACTATCTATATGAGAGGGGTGAGGGATCTCTTTCTCTTCTTCTTCTTCTTTTGCCTCCTGAAGCTCCTGTTCTGTGCTATTAGCCCATTCTAGGCCTGTTCCTGTAGAAGTACCTCCCCAGAGCGCATACTGTACAGGCCCGCATCTTGGGCTGCCATCGCTGCTGACAGATCTTCCTGTCCAGTCCTCATCAGTCCACTGGCTTGTCGGCTTGTCCAGCCCGTTGACATCTTCCTCATGGCTCTCAAGATAATCAGGGATAGCAGTATTCTCCCCTCCTAGAAAGTCCTCGGGCTCAAGATCGTTGTCGACAATTTTTCTGGCACGAGACTCGCCTACGCCTGTACCGCAGTCTCCTACCTCATCAGAAAACTCCTGTTTTTTCTGCAGCGCTGTCTCAGCAGCATGGACAACAGGCTCTGGAGGAGAAAGATCAACATCATCTACGTCCTTCTTTTTTTTTATTTCTCCGTCCTTATTATCTGTTTGTCGATCCTTTTCTCTATGTGTTCCTCTAGATCCTCTTTTGTCATAGTCATCTTGTATCTCCTCGTCTATACTGTTCCCGAACAGGGGGCTTTGGGCAGGATTGTCCTCGGGCGCATCCTCTACTCCAAACGCCTCGGCAACGAAGCCAGGATTCTGTGTTGCCAGTGATTCAAAGGCAGTTTTCGGCATATCTCCGATCTCTCCGAAGCCCTCCTTCCCTTTCCTCTTCCTTGCCTCGTTAAGTGTCAGTGTGCCGAGATCCTGTTCCTGTGCTATCATGTCATTCTCTATCTTTTTCAGGAAGTCATTCTGTGGCTTGAACTCAAAGCTGAAATCAATATCAACAGACTCATACTCCCTCATAAACGGTATTATCTGATTAGAGAAAACTCTCTCTATCATCTTCAACGTGGGCTTTGTTGTCCTGTTCCAGACGTTTTTCTGCTGTTGTTCGGATACATTCCTGCTGGAGTCTCCTGTAAACCCTGCCTCGTTAGGATTCAGCCCGTATATTGATAGCGCTAGCTTAGTAAAGAATTTATGGCTTTCTAGGAACTGCATCTCCTCAGGATTCGGATCTATGCTGACATAATCTGCATCATCTGCTCCTATAATCGGCAGCTCGTGTTCATCCCCTGCGTTCCCATGAAATCTTTCTCTCAGTTTCTGTACCTGTCCCTGTGGCATGGTCTCAGGCACATTCAAAAACCCCTGATGGTATTCATTGTCCTTCCAGAACCTTGTCCTATGTATATCTCCGTTGATCAGGTTCTCTGCCTGTTTCTTAACTTTCTGCGTCTTACCTCTACCGTAGGGCGCACCTGTCCTGTTATCCAACTCGAACCATGCGACCTCGTCTCTGCCAAACTTTCGGGTCTCCCTCGAGAATATTCTGGAAAACCCAAGACTTGAAAGCTCAGATGTGATCTCCCTTATATCTATGCCCTGCCTGTCACTTCTGAAAAACTGGGATGCCTGACTGGAAAGACTGAACTGATAATAAGCAGGCTTACCTGTCCCTGGCTCAGGCAACTTACCTGTATCCTCTAGGTTCTTGGTAAATGTCAGGCCATCTCGCACTATCATCTCGTCAAGGTATCCATCCTCATCGCTGACAAGCTCGATCCCTGCTGTATTGAAATCCAAGACATCGTTAAGAACTGCCTTAAGAAGATGGTCAAAGCTCTGATTATCGCTGTTAAAATTACCGTTAAAGAACTTGGTCATCGCATCGGCTGCTTCCTGTTCTCTCTGACTGGGCTCTCTGTCCTCAGCCTCGGGAACCTCTGGGACAACTTGGAACTCGGTAGAAGCAACTTGATCCTTTATTATGTCCTTGGCCATCTCGATATAGCCTGTTCGTCCAAGCAATCTGATAGCAAAAAGATCATCATTTCTCGGCTCTCCGTCCATAGATTCATTGTAGAATATGGAGCTTTTGGCTCCTTTTATGGATGAGCTGTTATTGCCTCCAAGCCCCGAGATCGTGGACTTCGAGTCCTTATTTTTCAAAGAGATAAAGTTCCCTGCCATTATATGATAAAAATGCTGGGTGTACGGTTAAAAAAACTGTTGTTTCACTGTTCCTTGAGCCAAGGCTGGACGCTCTCTTCTATTTCCTCAGGGCTCAGATCCTTGACAGAAGAGACATCGTTTCTGATTAAGTGAAGTGCCTCAGGGTCTCTCTTATTTTTTTTAACAAACTCCTCCCTGATCCTAGAAGTCAGCTCAATAAGCTGTCTGTCAGTACAGTCAAGATCCCAAAGATAGGCAATATCGCTTCGATCCTCCAGCTTATGAATCCTCCTAACAGGAGTAATATCAACTCCCAGAATATCAGACAAAAACTCCAAAAACTTGCGCCTCAGACTCACAGATCGGTCACCTCGTAGATGTCAAAGTCTGTATTTTCTGGCAGCCCACCATCAGTCATATATCCTGTGTTATAATGTGGATCGATGGCGAACTGTCGGACATCCCCGAAGTCATCTCTGTTAATGTAAATGACCTGTCCGTTCTCTGTCTGGACATCAGGGCTGTCAAGATAGCCTCTCAGTTGCTCAAAATCCTCGATATAAGGCGCTGACTCGATACCTCTGTCGCTCTTAGTTTTGAACTCGTAGATCATATCATCAGTTATCAGATCTGCCCTGCCAGCCATAACAGGCTTCTCGAACTCCAAGCCAGGAATATTCCCATACTCATCTTCTAGCAAGCTATGGATGTAGTCGCCTGAGGCACTGGGAGAAAGGCCAGATACTCTTTCCTCGTGTTCCTTCAGGCTCTCCAGTTCCTCGCCCCAGTCAATCATGGGCCTGCCTCCTGAAACCCAGATCATGGCTATGATTATAGACGATTTTACAATCCTTTCTGTGGATGAAAAATCTGCCGCAACAGTCCATCCTGAATCTATCTATTAATTTTTTTGTCATACTACAAATCCTCTCCTCGCATCGTAAATGCTCATCATAAGGCTGTCAGCAAAATCAGGGCTAGTGCCTTCTGGATCAACAACCTTATCCTTGCCTCTCCTACCTGGTTCTCTCCGAAGATGCCCAAGCTGATAAAGCAACTTGTTCGGAGCCATAGACAAATCTCTGTTATCGAAGTTGTCGGATAGTGCTATGTCTCCGTCCTGAAAAATGTCTCTGAGCTTGAAAAAGTTCCTCGCCTTCTTGTTCACATATTTATCTGTCTCTGCGTTTGGATTCTCCCCTGCCTTGAACTTGATAGCTGGGAATCCCTGCTCATTCAATGCGCTCCAGACCCCTCCTCCTATGCCAGTATAATCGATCACAACAGACTGGATCTCCGAAGGCTTCTCCTTGATATATCTTTGCGCCCAGAGCGCTGTCTCCTTTGTATCATTGCTATGGCGCTTACTCCACTGATCAGTAACAATGTACTGTCCGTCCTGTTTTTCTGTCCGAGTCAAAACTATCAAGTCCTCCCCAGCATCAGCAACATCCAGCCCATATGTTATCTCAGGGTCTCCTAGCTCATAATCCTTTTCCTGTGCATCCCTGAGCCAGCTACTATTGAAAAGCCCTCCCTCTATCTCATCAGGAAAAACAGATCTGTACTTCCAGCTGTAGCGGATGCTTTCTCTGCCCCCAACATTTGAGGCCTTCTCATCAAAGAACTTTTTCATATGCCTGCCTTCCTCAATACCGCTTGAGGAGGTACAGTTGTCAGGGAAAACAGCATCATCATATTCATCCAAGGCTTTCTCCCCGACATGATATTTCTTGAACTCAGAGCTTGTAAAATGCTCAAAGAACTGATTACCCTGATGCCTTGGGTTTCCTGCCTCGATCAGGACACTGGAGAAACTGTTGAGAAGCCTGTCAGCGCTGTCCTTCCAGACCTGTTCGGGGATTCTGTTGCTCTCATCCATAACAAGAACATCAACTCCTGAGCCCATCAGCCCTGAACCCTTCCCACTGCTCCCAGACCTAGCTGAAAGAGACTCAACACGAACACGCCCACTATCAAAAGTGATGATATCCTTGGATGCGCTTTTCAAAAGGTCATCTGGAGTCCCTCCTGTACTTGTATCTATCAGGGAACGGAAGACCTCGCTGTTGAGCCCATATTCAAGCATTGAGTCCCTGATATTTCTTGCATCTGCTTTTGTCGGGCCCAGCAATCCTATATCCAAGGGCTCTGTCGATTTCAGGATCTTGAGCGCAAGACCTGTCCCAATAGCCAGCGTCTTCCCATACTGAGTGTAAGTATTCAAGATAATCCTGCGCTCCCTGTCAAAAGCTATGTCCTTGATAATCTGTTCCTGGACAGGATAGGGATCAAGATCAAAAAGCTGTTTTGTGATCTGCTGTGTAGATGCAGATCTGACTGTTTCCTGTAGGCTCATCTTATGTTTCTATTTTCTGCATCTCCTCTTGTATTTTCTGCTCTATCAGGTCTTCGTCCCATTTTTCTATCTGCCTGATCATTTTCTCCAGCTTTTGATCAAAATTTCTACCGTCAATTATCTCGTTGACTTGCTCTACATTTTCTTTCGATACTCTCTGAGTCGTATACTCC
>AKVG01000018.1_pt2 | contig 23430 bp, 38 predicted proteins | sample 248631 | NCBI WGS metagenome assembly AKVG01 (sample SAMN03295113, study PRJNA81851) | hypersaline lake metagenome | isolation source: aqueous lake water sample, post-0.1 um filtrate containing the viral fraction | place: Australia: Lake Tyrrell in northwestern Victoria
TCGACGAGCGTCTCCCGGAGACGAATCTCGCCGTCATCCTCGTAGATTCCAAGCTCATCATTGTAGTGATAGAGTACGTCATTCGAAACTAGCGCTCTCCAGTGCTGGTTGCTATCAAGGACTTCAGTAGCAGCGTAACGAGCGGGGAGCCGTTCCTCTGAATTTCCGGCCGCTTTGTAGCCCTCATAGACTTTGTCCCCAGTCGTCTCGACTGTCTTCGTCCGAGTCTGTGCTGTCGTCGCTGTCGTCGGTGATATCGTCGACCTTCTCGCGGACCTCGTCCTCGTTGTCTGCCAGCTGTTCTCGAGCGGCGGCCTGAGCGTCCCATCCTGCACTCTTCGCTCGGTTGACGAGATGGCCGATTCCGGTGCCGCCGCCATCGCCACGGCTGACGATGTCCTCGATCAGATGCTCAGTGTCGTCGTCATACGCCGAGGAGCCTCGAGACCACTTGTCCATCAGTCGCGCGGCAGTCCGCTCAGAGAAGTGTGAGCCGAGTGCAAACCCGATGTTTCGCCACTCGTTGTAGCCACAGCCAGCATTGATATGACCGAGAGCCTCCTCGGCCACGTCCACAGTAATCCACTCCTCATCGGGCGCTGAGTGGCCGCTGTCGGTGGTCTGCTGTGTCAGGTCTGCCTGCCTACCCTCGCGGGGGTCGTCGCCTGCAACCGCCTCGTAGGCCTCAGCGAGCCAGTCCTCGAGCCAGTCGCCCCACTGCACGATTTCGTTACCGGAATCGTCCATCTGGGCTCCAGTGAACGTCGAGAACTTGTTCGTCAGCAGCTCGACGCCCTCGTGTTTGTCGTCGGTAAAGTGCTGGTCGCTCCACCACTCTGGGCTCTCGGCGCCGACGATCGGGATGTGAATGCCATCGCCTGACGGGCTCCACTCAGCGTAGGCCTCGCGGTCTAAGAACGGCGCCAGTGACGGCACCCAATCTTTTGGATGTCCGTCATCGCCGATGATGCCGTCAAGGTCGATTACGCCGTACACACCGCGGGGATAGTCGGAGTTGTCGGCAGCGTTCACGTAACCGATGCCGGCCTCTGTGACCGCTTTCGAGGCCTCACTGGCCTCGTCAAACGTCAGCCACTTGTCGGGGTCTGACCACGAGCAACCATAGTTATCTTCGGGGTTCGCCAGCGGCTTCCGGGGCTTGTCTGATGATGCGTTCCAGAACAGCCACTGATCCCGTGCCGTCAGCTCGTCGGGAATGTTATCGAAGTCTACCATTCCCCTTCGACCTCCATCTGATCGTAGACTTCTCGCCAGCCAGCTGACGGGGACGCCTCTTTGTCGGTACAACTAAGACTGTCGCTATCCGTGTTTTGAATGCCTTCATCTTGGTTATGGTCGGGAGTCAGGCCCTCAACCGTGACTCCCGCCGTTTGTGTTTCGTCGTTAGTCTCTCGGCTGGTTCGACTCATTGCTCTGATAAAAAAGAGTGGGATGCGGTCGTTTCCGGCTCGAAGTCAGCACTGCAAAAGTGGCAGCGGTAGACTTCAGCTGGAACTGGTTTGGCTTCGACGAAGATGTCTGTCTCGCAGTCCGGACAGTCAGCGGCCATCCTCGCTCCAGCTGCACTCACACCAAAGACAGTGATAGCTCCCCTCGTCAGCTACCATTTTCGACACACATAGCGACTGCATGAAGCAGTCAGGGTTCGGGCAGTCTGGCCAGCCTTCGACGCTCATTGCTCTACCTCCACGGCTGGTCGCTCGATCCGGCAGGTCCAGAAACAGTTCACACACTGATAACCCTCAACACGGACCTTCTGCGGGTCAGTCACGCCGTTATGCCACTCTTGAGAAATAGCGCCGTTGCACTCCGGACAATCCCGTGGCAGCGTCTCCCTCTCTGGAAGGCGGTCGAAGACAGTCATCTGTTGGCCTCCAGATCGATGACGTCTGCGGGCTCGGCGGCGATCCAGACATCGACTTTTCCCTGTTCTTGAATCCAGAGATAGCCGGCGCTCTGAACCATTTCGATACTCTCGTCTCGTTCGGGGACTTTTTGACCCCGGAAAATGTCGTTTGACATGCCTACTGGTACTGGCCCTGCGTACGATCGGGGTTGCTGCCCCGGTCGCTTTTGACGACGAAATCGTACGGTGAGCCATATCTCTGTGTTTCACCGGGGCCACTTAATACTTTTTGAGGGCCAAAGAAAACAACCGAGTTCGACCGGTTATCTTCTTATGATACCGTTCCTAAAAACCGGTATGACAAGAGGTCGTAACAGGTCAGTCTCGAACAACAGAATGCTGCTCGAGATCCACCTGAATGACGATGGCGCCGCGTTTGCTCGCGAGATCGCGGAGACATTACCGATCGGACACACGCGCACGAGACAGATCCTCAACGAGATGGCCGAGAGTGGCCTTGTAAGTGTCAGAGATGTGGCGGACGTGAACATCTACAGCCTGACCGAGCAAGGCTACGATACGCTAGTTCAGACGCTTAGAGAGGAGATAGACTAGGATAGGCTATCGGTCGTTGATCCACCAGACCTTTTGCTGGCCGACTTCCTTACATTCCACGACTTTCTTAGCTTCAAGCTGTCCCAGTCGTTGCATGACTCGCTGGCGGCCGATGTCGAGCTGTTCGGAGACCTCTCGGGCTCCAAAGACCGGGCCGGAGGTTTTCTTTGCCGCCACGATCACGTCTTCGACTGTCTCTGTTGGATTTCTACCTCGTGTCATCTTGTCCCTGATTTCTTTTCGCGGTTACTAAGTTTTACCGACCTGAGCGGTTTTCTTTCGAATGAGCAATCGTTTTTTTTTTCTCTGATTCCCGCTGACTCATGCTTTTTCATCTATGATAATTTCTGTAACTGATTCAATATAAAACGTCGGCGTGAACCTGAGCATTTGTTCAAATCAGCGTCAATCATATTTTAAACAGACAGGTTTTGAGAGTAAACATGGCAGACGAACCGCTGACGATGCGGGTTTTGGGAGATGTCGAGGAGTCAGAGGTGCTGATCACTGAGCAGCGTTTGATCCTGTGGACAGCGCTCATGTGGTCACTCGGTGTCGTGACCGGGATGGGATCGCTTCTGTGGACATGAACGAGCGCGTGAGTAAGTGGCTCGACCGGCACTTTGCAGACCTGGTCATCAGCTTACGCGAGCTGGCGCTGGTCGTGTTTGGATTCGTGATGGGTCTCGACGTGGGGGCGTCCACGCTGAATGTCGGCCCGCAGGTCGTCCGCCTGCAGACCTGGGGGATCATCGGAGAAGCAGTAAACGTCTCGGCAGCGTGGCAGTGGTGGATGTCGACATCGATGTCGGTCGCCACCGGGATCGGCGTGGTGCTGGTGGTGCTGGTCGTCGTCGCCAATCTAGACAAAAGTCCGGATGAAATCAGCCCGCCCGCCGATCGCGAAGGCGGAGAAGCCTGAAAACAGCCAGATATTCTCGATGGCCAGCGGCGGCCAGCCCACAGTGAAGAACACAACTGGGATGGCGATGGCCCCGGTGATCGCTGGCATGAGATTCGCGACATCTCCGGCTCGATGCCGCCAGTCCTCGTCATAGTAATCATACTCAACTCCGACACTCGTCGGTGTCGGCCGTGTGAAGCGAACATCTTCTGAGAACGGCATGGCCGCCAGATAGTGAACGCACTCGTGGAGCAGAACGCCGACGAGCAGCGCCGGGAAGATGGCGAGCAGCTGCGCGATCACACTTTCACCCTCTGAAGCAGGATGTAGCCGACCCCGGCGATCGCGATGACGAATGTCGCGATTATGCCTTGCTGGAACGGCAGTGGGAACTCGGTGATGGTCACGCCGCCGATCAGCGTGACCATGACCAGCGGGATGGCGACTGAGCGCTGAGTCATGTAGTACCCGACTCCAACTGTCCCGAACACCAGCAGGGCCAGGACAGGCTCGGGCGCGGCGCCGCCGAACACGTCCAGCGCGAAGCCGAAAACATCGCCTTCGAGAAGTTTGTCCAGACTCGTCTGAAGAATCATGAGAGCTGCCTCCCGGTGACTGCTTCGGCGATATCGAAGCTGATGACGAAGCCAAACACGACTTTGAAGCCCGAGGAGAAGATGGATGGCATCCCTAGCGCCACCAGCATATTCGGGCCGAGGAACAGGATATTCTGAATCTGCGTGAAGATATCAGCATTCCCGAGGATCGAACCGGTCACCTCGTCGGCGCTCGGCTGTGAGTTTTCTTTGTCTGACAGTGCTTCCGAAGCCGTTTGGATCTCCCCGTCCACGCCAGTATCAGGCTCGAGCGGGCCAGCGAACAGCACGCCGGCGAAGCCTGCCGTGGCGTTCAGGAGGACCAGGAAGATCACGATGTTTGTGGATCGCATAGTAATTATCTCAAACTGCTGTTTGATGATCTGATGATGTTGATACCAACGGCGATCGCGAACGCAAACCCGACTGCGCCTGTCGTCACCACGGTATCGATGACTCCCCCGAGGTTGAGCAGGAGCGCCACGCCGGGGATCAGCACCGCGCCGATCCTGGCGTTAGCCACCGAGAAGACTCCGCCGAGAACCATCAGGAAGCCGACGCCGAAGATAACGCCGTAGTCGGTATCCAAGCCGGGGAAGAACTCGAACTGCTCGCCGCCGAACGGCACCGTCCGCGTGGTGGTCTCGCCGCCTCGGTCGAACGTGACACGAGCGACCAGCCGCTTTTCTGCGTTCTGGCCGGTGAACGTCTGGCTGAACGAGAACTGCTCGATCGGGCCTTGAGCGGTGGTGGATGCGAGAACATCAGTCTCATCGGCAGCGTTCACAACCTCGAGTTTGAGGTTGGTTGTGCTGACCGAGTCATCGGTGACGACTGCTCGGACTGTCTTGTCGCCACTCGTGGAGTTCACGGACTGTGTTGCGTTGATCACGGTGGCATCTTCGGGCGCTTCGAACCCTGCATCAATGCCACTGATGACCAGGTTGATGGCTCGGTCAGTTTTGACGAAGAACGACCCCAGTTCACGCTCTTGACCTTGACCGTTCGCGACACTCACCCGGTATCGAACATCCTCCTCAAGTTCGGTCTCAAACTGGAGTTGACTACCAACGATATCCCCTGCAACAATCTGTTGGACCTCTTCATCCGTTGATGAGTCGGACGTGTTGACTCCCCGCTCGATCTGGATGCGGACCTCGTCCTGGAAGTCACCAGTTCGGTCCTCAACGTTGAGACGCGTCAGACGCGTGTCCGTGGAATTGTTCAGCAGGAAGATTTCTTGCTGTTGACGAGCAGACTCGATGAAGGTTTGTCTCTCGACGAATCCAGGCGCCTTAGCGGTGATCGCGAACGCTGCGTCAGCTGGCAGGTCACTCGTCCCGATCAGGCCGTTCTGTGAGTTGCGAACGAAGACGGTGTCAGTGTCTTCTTGGAACAGTCGGACCTCCGCAGTCGCGTTGCTGATCAGTTCGTTTGTGTTGACATCTCGGACCTCGATGACGAAGTCCTGGATTGCGACACGGTGCGACCCGCTTTCGACGTTGACAAAAGTCACATTTCCGGTCGGACTACTCTGCGCGACACCGACTACCTCATCCGTGTCGAGATCGACCAGCGTGAAGCTCTGTCCGGCCGCCAGACCATCGACTGAGATGTTGGATACAGTGCCGGAGTTCGCATCATAAACTAGGTCTGCCTTCCCATCGTTGGCGGCGGTGCCTTTCTTCAGCTCCAGGCTGTTGTAGTCTCCCTCGAAGCCGATGGTATTCTTGTCGGTGGTCGCGACCGTCACCTGTGTCAGAGAACTCTGGACGTTGATCGACAAGTTGCCAGACGTCTCAATCCCGCCGGGCAGTGACACCTCAGCGGAGCCGGTCGAGTTGAGCGTCCCGTTCTGTGCCTGGACTGTGTTGTTGTCGACAAACGGCTGGTTTGGGATGGCGCTCACGCTTTTGAACGTGACCACGAACCCAGAGTTGGCCTGTTGAGTGATATCACCGGATGCGGGGCTGGTCGCGACCTGTCCCACAAGAGCCCCGGCGATGCCAGACACGGCCACGATGACGATCACAACGATCAAAAAGTGGAGTGGCTTCGTCAGGTCAACATCGGGTCTCATCGGCTACTCCCCCGCAGGCCTGCGGCCGCGACGAAGACAACCAGAATAATCCCAACGACAAAAACCAGCGGCAGGCCGACAAACAGCGCGGTCTCGACCCGTGCGAACGATCCCACCTCTGGCGTGCCGGTTGCAGTTCGTATCGCGTTGATCGTCGTCTCCAACGCGGGCGCGAGAGTGAACGAGTACAGAACGATTCCGAAGACAAGAGCCACCAACAGCTTGATATTACCGAGCATCAGGCCCCACCTCGGCTCTCAAACGCAGCCCGTGACAGCAGGCGCAGCGCGATGACGAACAAGGCGATCAGTGGCAGCAGTGTCCAGATGCTTTTGACGTTTGACTGAGTTCGAGACAACTCGGAGCCGCTGGCATCCAGCCCAAGCCCGCCGAATAGGTCGACGGCGATGATGTTGAAGACGCCATATAATGCGATGAACAACGCGATCGAGGCAAACATTTCGAGCACCCCGAACGCCAAGTCTGCTCGCCGAGTGACGAGCTCATCAGACATCGTCGAACTCCACGGGATCGAGCGTGGTATCCACTGCCTGAACACCAAGCAGATTAGGAGCTGTCAGGTCTTCCTCCTCTTCCTCCTCCTCAGCCAGATCAAACCGTGGCAGCTCTGACCGTCTCGGCCGGTCACGATTGCGTTGTCTCTGGTCTGGAGTGAACGGCCGGTCGTTATCAGGTGTCGGTTGCCGGTCGTTATCAGGTGTCGCTGTCCGATCGTCAGTCCTTGGGGGCTGGTCAGTATCAGGCGGCCGTGTCACAGGCGGTTGGTCAATGTCTGGTGGCTGGTCAACATCGGGCGGCCGTGTCACAGGCGGTTGGTCAATGTCTGGTGGCTGGCTAACATCGGGCGGCCGTGTTACAGGTGGCTGTCCTACATCTGGCGGTTGGTCAACGTCGGGTGGTGGTGTGACTGGCGGCCCGTCTGTGTCGGGCGGCTGGTTTGCGTCGGGCGGCGGTGTCAGAGGCGGGTCCGTGTCGTTCGGCCCGTCTGCGTCAAATGGGTCGTCCTGGTCATCCGGTCGCTGTGGCCTTCCGTCAGGTGTGACGGTGGGGTCCTCGATGCCGAGGTCTTCCCGCCGAAGCGACCCAGCTGACAACTCTGTCCCACTGTCTAGCTCTCCTGAGACCTCCTCGCCACCAGGCTGTGGAAGTTCGGCGCTCTCTGTGGTGACTGACGGGTCTTGAATCTCCTCTGCCGGGATGGTTCCGGCGAAACCAAAGCCTGCATCGTCTGGTCGTTGCGGTCTTCCGTCAGTGGACGACGGATCAGTAGGGCTCTGTCTGGCCCGCTCGCCGAAGGCCTGACTTCGCTCGAGTGAGCGCGGTGGCCGTCCGCCGATCGTGGTTGGGTTCTCACTGCCGCGTCTGCCCTCTATTCTGCCGATGGTCGATGAAACTGAGTCTCTTGGGTCCCCGCCGCTGCCAGGGTCGACACCACCCTGACCGCCGGGACCACCTGAATCCGGGTTTTCCGGGTCAGGTCTCTGTGGCCTCTGACCACCGTCGGCACTGAACGTGAGGTCGCCCGACCCGCGGTTGTCCTGCGCTAAGTCTGACAGCTCACTGCGGGCTGTCCCGGCAGCAGTGCGAGTCGCTGATTCCGTTCTCCCAGCAGCAGTACGAGCCGCTGACGAGGCTGGACCGCTGGCACCGAGAAGAACTGCATTCGTGACCGCGCCCGCGGCAAAGTCAGTTGCTGCCTCATCTCTAACCTCGACGCGTGGCAGATCGCCGGCTGCGCCATCCGGCTGAAAGTCGAAGGTCTGATCGGCGCTTTCTATAATATTTTCCCCGGCCGCCAGCCCGATATTGGCAGCCGTGTCGAGTGACTCGTCAGATATCGGCGCTCCGGTGAGACCTGAGTCTGAACTTTCGGTCTCCTGATTCGCCTCGATGACCTCTTGAGCCGCCTGCGAGGCATCGACGGCAGTCTCGGCGACATCTCCTGGGATGCGCCCGAAGTTTTCACCAACTTTCTCGAAGACACCAGTCTGGTCCTCCCCGACCCTCTCTTCAATCTCTTGCGTAACAGTCTCTCCAGCCTCTGCGCCGGCCTCTCCGAGAGACTCTGACGCGTTCCGGGCTGCTGTGTCCTCGCTAAACTCTGTCTCATCCGCGCCGAGATCGGCATCAAGTTGGTTTGACGTGTCACCTGAGTCGCCATCATCTGAAATGGCTGAATCGCCAGCGTTCGCAACAAAGTCATCGAGCTGCTGTGTGGTGTCTTGGACCTGTTCATCGGCAGCGTTGGCCAAGTCACCGGCCGCTGACTCGGCGGAATCGACTGCGTTGTTTACTGTCTCTTCTGCGTCGTTAAGCAAGTCACTCGCGGTTGAACTCGCCGACTCCGCTGTATCGCTGACTGTCTCCTCGGCACTCTCAACTGCGTCTGATACCGACCCCGCTGCACTGTCCAAAACACTCTGATCGTCCTCAGAGCCACTCGACGATCCCGACTCTGATCCCGTGTTTGAGCCACCACTCGAAGCCGGGTCTCCCCCCAGCTCTTGTCCGACATCCTCCTCGATAGTGGGCTCCGGGTCGGGCTCCGGGTCAGGTGACGACGGGCTCGTGATGTCATCAGGAACTGGGTCTGGCTCTGGTGCAGACGGAGGGTCGGGCTCCGGGTCAGGTGACGACGGACTCGTGATGTCGTCGGGGACTGGGTCCGGCTCTGGTGCAGGTGCAGGGTCGGGCTCCGGGTCAGGTGATGATGGGCTCGACGAGGACCCGGCAGGATCTCCTCCAAGTTGTCTCCCGAAGTTCGCCGGCTCCGAGCTTGATCCACCGGACGATGATGAAGATGAGGAGCCACCGGACGATGATGAAGATGAGGACCCGCCGCCTGAGCTTGAACCACCGGACGATGATGAAGATGAGGACCCGCCGCCCGAGTCTGACCCACTCGAGCCTGAGCCACCAGAGGATGAAGAGCCGGACGAGGAACTGCCGCCTGAATCTGAGACACTGCTCTCGATACTCCCTCTCAGGCTCTCCACATCAATACGAGAGTCGCTCTCGTCATCATCGTCGTCAGCCTCCTGGGAAGATCCACCACCCCCATCTGAGATTGATGACAGGTCGCCATTGAAAGACATAGATATTAATCTAGGCCCGCGGCTCAAAAATGTAACCTAAATTTTATCGAGAGCCAAAAATATTCGTCGGGACCAGCGACTCGGTCGCGCTGGAGAAAAGCAGTATCGAGTTTGTGACAAGAACGACCAGTCCGACGAGTGCGAGTTCTGGTTTTGACTGTGTGACGATCGTGCCGTTACCGGCGGCAACCTCGAAACCCAGAGCACCGAACGCGAGCAAAACACCCAGAATGATCCCGATGAACTCGGAGACAACCCCTGGGGTCTTGCCGGTCATGACGCCCGCCATCTGCACCGACGCGATCACGGCGAGAGTGACCCAGACAATAGCGAACATCTACAGAGACCTCCGCAGCACCATCAGCACGAAGCCGGCTGCTAGCGCCAGCACTGGGAACGCAGATAGTTCAATGACACCCGTGCTGACTGTCTCCGTCGCATTGAACGCGGACGTGTTTCGGCCTGCGCTGCTGACGGAGTCTTCGAGCACTGGAGAGAAAAGCAGGAGGAGCATGACCATCCCTGCTGAGATTGCCAGCGACTTGATAGTATCCATGCAAGAGCAAAGGACACTCGGTACTAAAATGCTGACCCCGGCTAGCGGAAGCCGGCAACTTGCGATAGTATCAACCCGGCGATGATAACTAGCGCAGCAACTGGCGCCAACTGAAACGCCGACTCGACCACATCCACCGCGCCGGTCGGGTCGATGACATTGCTATTGTTGGCAAAGTCAAAGTCTGGGATCGCGTTCAGGATCGAATCGAACACCAGAACCCCGACGACAAGAGTGACGGCGGCGCTCGTGACCCGGATGAAGGTCGAGGATTGATCAGCACACCGAGTGACCTTTTTGGACATTTATGCTGTAAGGTCTCTAACTTCTGCGGAACCCACCCACCTGAGCGAGAATCAGACCCGCGATCAAAACAATGAGGACGACTGGCGCGAGATCAAATGCGCTCTCGATGGTGCTGACGATGGGCGTCTCGTTGATGCCGCCACTGGTGGATGGCAGTGCAGTTTGGACTTGGTTGAAAATCAGGATACCGACGATGAGGGTCACGGCGGCGGTGACCATCTGGTTGAAGCTCGCCATCTGTGACGCGCTTCGAGTGACGATTTCTGGTTGTGTCATACGACAAGTTCTGATTTGATATCACTAGTCAAATAATTTTGTCCGAGACAAAGTTATGAGGAAGTGGGGACAAAGTGGGGACACATGGGAGAACCCATCTGGATCGGTGAGCGGCTCATCCGATCGGACGGCCGGACGAACAGCATCGTACTGAACCTGGGGAACTTCCCGGACCTGGTTGAGTCGGCAGAGGCCGGCAAGACTGCACGCGTCACGGTCCTCGACGATGACAGCGTGAGAGTGGAGGTCATCGATGAGTGAGCGACAGCCCGCCGATCCCAGTCGTGAGTACATCAACGATCTGTTGCGGACTGACATCGACGATCGCGACAATCCGCTGCCGAACTCGGTCAACGACTTGCTGGCGAACGATTACCCCCTCGCGAATCTCACCTCAGCCGATCGCAAGTTCTTCCGACTGATGGCAGAAAATATCAAGATTTTCGCCAAAGAACGTTACCCGGCGCAAAACTCCTATCAGCAGGGCGTTCTCGGCGCAGCGCTGCTCGATGACCCAACGTTCGAACGGGAGGCCATGTCTGACGTGTCCAGCGTGAAGATCGAGAGTGCGCTGATGGACCACTTCGCACGGACGAGCCGAGGGGTCCGCGGATGGCAGCAAGACAAGTTCTCCGAGTCTATCCAGACGAACCGGGTCGAAGACAACCGCGGCGACGGCACCGAGCAGAGCGGAAGCCTGCTAGATCGTATTTCATGAATCCAATCAGAGAGCGACTTCTCAACTTCGTGTTGAACGAATCCGCCGATGACGGCTGGCTACTCGTCCAGCGTCGGAACAGTTACGAGCTCGAAGCCGTCGAGTGGGACGAGCGGGACGAGCACTATGTCGCCAAGCCTGACAAAGAACTCGGCTTCTTCCGCAAGAAGGCACTCGACTACGTTCTCGGCGGATCAGCGTCTGACGGTTGGCTGATGGTCCAGCGTGGCAACAAATACGAACTCGAGGCAGCCGAGTACCGCAGTGACGCTGATGCCTACGTGGTCACAGACGAAGAGGGCGAAGAGCAGTTCTTCGAAGACTCGGCTGGGTTGATGCACACCTTCCGCGGCGTCCCGCTCGGGATCGCCACCGACGAGGCCCGCCCGATCGTGGACGGTGACACGGCACAGGTCGCGACTGCCGCCGGCGAGAAGATGACTGATGGCGGTGTGCTCACATCTGATCAGCAGCTGTCGGTCAACGACGTGCGCAAGCGGTTGAAGGTGGGAGAGGTAAACACACAGTACGGCTCCGTCCACATCGTCAACCCATTTCACCGCAAGGACGACGAACCGGATATCGTGGACTTGCGTGAGGCTGTGCGCCTGTTCCCGAACAAGACCTCGCCGGACACGCCGCGCAAGGCCGCCGACAACGCTGTCGAGGCAGAGAGAGCGACCGGCGGGCTCGACGTGGGCCAGCTGACCGACTGGGTGCAGATCGTTGGCTCGTTTTTGATGGGCGCAATCGTCACCGAGTACATCGCCGGCAGCAGTGGCGGCGGTGGTGGTGTCGAGATCCCCGTCACACTGGCGTTTGACGCACTCGTTACTTTGCTATGACTGAGAATGAACAAGACTCTGCGAAGCGGACACACCTGCAAGACGCACAGCGACAGACCGCGCGTGCGCGACTCAAGTTTGACCGCGTGCGACACGGGCTGATCGACATGCCTGTCGAGCGGGCACTGCGCGAGTGGCAGACCGCGCTCCTGGGGTATCGCTCCGAGATCGAACGGTATCGCCAGACGAAGAATCTCGAGGAGGTGTGGTACGAGCCTGTCAGCCCGAGTATCGATATCTCGCTCGAGGAGATCGCGAATCACATTTTCGTCGACGAAGAGGTGACGCGAACAACGACCGACCCGGCGACCATGCGGACGAAGACGCAGACCACGACAAAGCCACTACTCTATGAGCCTGAAGAACTCCGACAGATCAAGCGCCAACTCGACAAGTGTCTCCACGAACTCGGGTTTGATGAGCCGCCAAAGACAATCCGACAGTCCGGCGGCACAATCAAAGACGCAGCTCAGGAGGACCTACCGGGATTATCTGAAGAAGAGGTTGATGAGATCCTCGAAGACCTCGACGAGTTTATCGATGAACGAGTGGCTGGATCCGAGTCAGCCACTGGCGAAGTTCCGGAGACGCCGGAAGGTTCAGGGCCGTGATGTCAAGGTCATTATCACGAGCCGCAACAGCACAACCGGAACCGGAAAAAGTACGCTGGCGGTTTGGCTGGCGATGTGCTGGGACAAGTTCGGCTTCGATATCTCGAAAGCCACACTGAACCCGCAAGGCTACATCGACCGATATCTCGAACTCCGGCCTGGCGAGTGTCTCATCATGGACGAAGCCGAGCAGCTAGACGCTCGGCGCTCGATGGCACAGAAGAATCTCGACTTTGCCGAGCGGTGGATGGAGCTTCGATACAAGCAGGTCGACAGCATTCTCACCATGCCGACGAGCAGTGCGCTGGACAAGCGGCTCGAGGAGCTCGCCGACGTCTGGATCAACGTCACATCGCCGGGACACGCTGATGTTTTCAAAACGACGGTAAACGACAGATCGAAGGAGATCAACCAGATCCCCATGCAGACGCTGACCTGGCCCGATATCTCAGGCCATCATATCAAGCAGGATCTTGATGACTTGAAAGAGGTCAAAGTCGAGGAGAAAAACGAGATCCAGAAAGAGGCCGAAGGTCGCGATCCCCAGCAGATTCAGAAGGAGACTCGAGACGACATCATCAGGTCAGTGTACGATGAGTGTGATATCACACAGCGAGACATAGCTTCAGCTGTCGATTTGACTCAACCGACTGTAAATACTATTCTCAACACCGACGACTGATTGATTGATAGATGGCATACAATACTATAAACAATAAGCACGAAAAGAAATCCATATGAAGCTACCCGGAGGCATGGGCGGCGGTGGTGGTGTGACGAGGTCAGATGTGATGGGAGATCGGGGCTATGCAAAGTTTTCGCAGCGTCAGAAGGCCGTTGCGGCCGCAGCGTTGCTCGGGATCAGCGGCAGTCACTCGCACATGATGGATGGTGACAAAATTTTCATGCCCGGCAACAATCACCGAACGCTGAACGAAGCACTTCGCGAGCGCGGGCTGGAGGAAACGATGGTTCCCGGCTCTGGCGGCGGTGGGATGATGGGCGACATGGACGGCAACATGATGGGCGGTGGGATGATGGACGAGAAGATGGACTCTGGCGGCTCGACACCCACCCTTCCGGACATGATGAGCGGGTCCCAGCCTGACGACATGATGGGCATGGACGAGATGGAGCAGGATATGGAGATGGACATGGAGCCGCCAGGGATGCCGACGATGGACGAAGTCGCCGAGTCCTCCGACCAAGGCTTCGCTGTTGATCTTGGTATCGAGATGGATGTGCCTGACAAAGACATCCCACATCTCGGGTCGCACAAAGAAGACGAAGATGATGATGACTCTGGAGGCCTCTACGGATGAGTGGAGAAGAGCCGTTCTATGAAACTGAACAGGACCTCACCGACGCCGAGCAGGAGAAGTTCAAGCCTGATGCAGACTTCGACAGCTCACAGCCTGAGGACGCTGGCGCCTCGATCGAGTCGGCGGCACAGATCAAGTTTTCAGATCAAATTGACGAAGGCCTGCGCGACCGTGCCGAGGTAATCCAAAACACCGATAATGATCCAAGCGTGCCAGACCGCTTTGAGGACGATGTCTACCAGAGCGAGGACCGCGCGTTTCAGGCACTCAAGGCGTCATTTTTGCGCGGGCTGGGAGCTGCGCAGGGTACGCGCGGAGTAGAAAGCAACATCCGCTGGAGTTACGCGAGAGTTGACGACTTCAGCAAAACCGTAAAATCCGGCGAGCCGGATGACGTAGAGTTCAGGAGCGATAATGACTTGCTTCCCGCAGGCCATCCGCTGGCATCTCGAGAGAGTGACAGCGAGGCCGACCTCGGAGATCAGCCCTTCGTCGAGGGCGTCCCGGACGAGGACCTGAAAACCAAGCTCGAGGAGGAGTTCTTCTAATGCCGACCGTCGACTTTGACTTTCCCGAAGCCGACGAGCTGCGAGAGCAGAGTCCTCGAGAGGTGGTCGAGACCGTTCGCGACGTGACAAACCTCGACGGCGACGACTTACGGCAGGTCAAAGACTCCGGCGTTCGCGAGCGATACCTCGAGGACGCGTCTGACATGAAAGAGCGAGATGACGAGCCACTGGCCGGCGGCCCGATCGAGGACGCCATCACACTTCACGAGGTGCCGCTCGACGAGGCTGACGAACGCCACAAGAAAGAGGGGATCGAACTCATCAACTTCGGCAAGCGGGCGACCGCACAGTTCGACAAATCCGAAGGCGATGACCTGGCGCCCGATCGGGACGCGAACGTGTCCTCCGCGTACGCGGCACTCAACAACTGGGGCTTCGACCCGGTCAAGGATGACTACCTGAAATGACGCTCGGAGTCGCGCACAAGGATTACGACGTCAGGGGCGGGGGCGAGATATTGGCCGAGAAGATGGCGGACGGGCTGGACGCCCCGCTGATCGTCGGCAACCATGATCCCGAGTGCCGCGACTCCACGACGCCAGATATCCCGATACACGAGGTGGCGCCAGACTCCCGACTGCACTGGCTGGCTGACTCGGGTGGGATGGCTCGAGCGATCGCGCAGATGATGCTCTGGCGGGACCATGCCGACGACCTGCTCCGGGATTTTGACACGGTCGTCACCAGCGGCAACGAACCGCTCTGGTGGATGCCGCGAGAGGATCAGACTGTCGTGGCCTACACGCACTCGACACCGCGGTATTTCTACGATCTGAATCACCGGCGTCGAGGGCGTGTCAAACGGACGGTCGGCCAGATCCAGCGATGGTGCTACCGGCAGGACCTCGAGACGGGGATCGACCTCTGGGTTGCCAACTCCGATATCGTCGCCCGGCGCATGGCCCGCTACTGGGGGATCGACGAGTCCGAGATTGATGTGGTCTACCCGCCGATCGACACCGAGAGTCTGTCGCCGAGCCTGGCGCCCACCGAGGGCTACTTTCTCATCCTGGGCCGGCTGGCCGGGCCAAAGCGTGTCGCGGAGGCGGTGAAGGCGGCCAACAACCAGGGGTTCGAGTTGCGTGTTGCCGGCACCGGACCCCGCTTTGAGGCACTCCAGAAGATGGCCAGCGAAACCGTCGACATGCTGGGCTGGGTCACGGACGAGCGCAAACGCGAACTGCTGGCGGGCGCCTCGGCACTGATCAACTGCTCGCGCAACGAAGACTTCGGCATGGCTGTCGTCGAGGCGATGGCGTCTGGTACCCCCGTCATTACCGTCAACGAAGGCATGCCTGCCCACACTGTCGAACCGGGCACTCGTGGGATTCACTTCGAACGCGGCGGCCTCGAGGACGGCATCAAGCGCTTCCGGGCTGGCGGCGTCGACTGGTCCGCCGGCCAGCTGCACGAGTGGGCTCGGGACAACTTCGGCACGCACGAGTTCGTCGCACAAATGCAGGCGGCGGTCTTGAAAGCCGAGCAGTCCACACAGATCGACCCCGACTTTGCAGAGAGCGAGTCGCCAACGGTGATCGCGGACGGGGGTGACGATGAGTCTGCCTGACTGGGAGTGGCAGGCTGACGAAGTCCTGCCGACGCGGACCATGCAAGTCATCGGCGGGCTCCGTACGTACGCCGCTCGAATGCAGTTCTTTCTCGGCGTGCCGAACACGCTGATGATCGGCGTCCTGTTCTACAACGACTCGGCGTTAATCCAGTCGTACGTGCCGACCGTGTATCACTGGGTGGCGATCATCTTGTTCGGCGTCGTGCCCGCGGCAGTCCTGGTCGACCGCGTGATCCTGCACCCGTCACAAATCATCTACCAATCCCATCAGGTGGACAGCCCTGGTCGGTCCCCGAACTATCAGGTGACGGTCGAAACCCGCGAGGCAGTCCGCGACTTGCAGCAACAACTCGACGAACGTGATAACTCATGACACAAGATCAAAACGACGATATCGACATCGACGAACTGGCAGAGCGAGTGGCGCAGAAGATGGACACCGGGCGAATCGGAGACACAGACCGATTCATGCTGAGCAGGAGGCAGCTCGTCGCGATCGCCGGCAGCGGGCTCGGTGCCGGTGCGCTCGGAGCACTCGGGATCGGTGAGGCTTCGGCTCAAAATTCAGGCCAGGCCGGGACCATCGGGACGCGTTCGAGCCCGGTCGATGTCGAAGCCCAAGACATCAACTCTGCAACGATCACGAATAGCGGGCAGGTCACGACGCAAGACCTGAACGTGACAGGCTCCGCGACCGGAGTTGGTGCTAAAGAATTTACCAGCATCGGGTTGGCTGCAAAATCCGGAACCAGCCCCGTCCCTTTTGACACTGCAAATTTTGATCCAAACGGTAATTTTTCTTCAAGTAATAACGGCATAGTTGTCCCCGAGACAGGAGTCTATATCGTCAGTTTTGGGGTTGCGATTTCTAGTGGAGCATCAACAGGCACAAGAGCTTTCTTTAAACTCGCGGTTGGGGGGGTAACTTCGCAACCAAACCCTGTTGACCTGAGACTGTTATTCGAGGTCGCCGACGGACTAGAGCGAGTCGGTCGTTCCGGAGTTGTTAATCTCAACGCCGGGGATGTTCTCACACTCAAGAATGATAGTGGGACTTCTCTCCAAGGAACACCAGAAAGGACTCAGTTATCTATCATCAAAATAAGTTGATATACGCGCGACCCCCTCAATCTAATGGACACGAATCGCACGACAGCACTTTGTCGGGTCTGGTTATGATTTTTTGTTTCGCAGTGTGGCGGTCGAAAGGCCAGACGGGTCGGGGTGGCAGACCCGAGACAATCGTGATAGTTGGGGAGATTACGAACGACAAAAATGGGTGTATGATTTTGAGACACCACTGATACCATGACCGCAGTTGTCAGTCGTCCTCGGCAGCGACGTGATGCTGTGACAGCCGGGTTTCCCGTTATTTTGTAGGTCATTTGTGAGAATCGAGACTTGACGACTTGTTATACAAGTCGTGAACGACAGCCACACCGATTCTCTGTACTCCCTGTTTTCGGCACTCTCAGCAGTCGGAGATATATCAGGTTGCTTATGACACGTATCGGTTCGTCATGAAAAAGCGTAATCGTAGACTTGTGGCCAAACCCGGTCAGTTTTTCCGCCCTCTCTCGTACTCGTCGAGGGTCCTGGTCCTGTTCTTATCCTCAAGCTCCTCAGCCCAGTCTTTCAGCAGGCTCTCGACCTTGTCACCGATGAAGGTCTTCTGTTGAGTCAGGTGGTCGATCATCAACTCTTTTGTCTCAGGGTTCATCGTGACCTCGATACGAGGGACTCGGTACTTCTTCTTCTCAGTCGGAGTTGGACCATCAAAGACAGAGTGCCGAGCCATGTCGATCGTGATACCAGGATCGTCGACAAACTCCTGAAGAAATGTCTTCGCTTCGTCAGCATCGTATTCCAGCGTCTCGAGGACAGCGTTGATGAGTTTCACCTCATCATCAAACTTGCCGATGTTTGAGCCAGCCTTTGCCGCCACCTGCCAAGATAGCCCCGAGTACCGTCTGACATCGGGTTTGTGATTTTGGAGATGGGTCCACTCCATTTCCGTCACATTCGAACTGTTCTTCAGCAGCGGGTGGAGCAAATCAGGCAGTCGAAAGGCGTTCATGTACCGCCGAACAGTGGGCGCCGATCGGCTAGTCTCGTCGGCCACCTTCTCGATAGCCTTCTCGTACGAGAGGCCATCTGTTTGCAGCTCGCTCATCAACGACTGGCAGTGCCGAGCCATGTGGAACCGGGTCCAGTCGTCGGTGATCGACAGCGCGTCGGCAGCCCGCAGCGCGTCGAGTGTGTCAGTGTAGATATTGACGGGCATCTGCTGCCACCCGAGCGCCACAGCAGCCTGATAGCGTTGCCAGCCATCTGTGATATGCAACTTCTCGTCCTCGCCTGCATCACGGACGAGTAACGGCTTCTTTATTCCCTCCATCTCGATCGAACTTTTGAGATGTTCAGCCGGCGTGGCGTTTCTGACATTGTGTTTCCCCCGCTTCAGCTCCGAGACATCGACGAGTGCGTCGAAACTGTCCGGGTATCTATCACTGGTTCCCGACATCTCACCAGTTGTGCTTGTCAGAAAGCTTGTTAAGATATTCTTCATAAGCTTGTCTTACGATCTCGGAGTTGCTCTTTATTTTCTGCTGCTGCTTCGCTAAGGCATGGTATCTCTTGAACTTCTGATCTTCAAAAGACAGATCAACACTGCCTATTCTATCCGTACCCACTTCTTCTAAAACACGCCTAAGTTCCTCTCTATTCCTGTCTACCGTCTGTTCAAATTTTCTTTCGGCCTCCTGGGCTGATTCAATGTCTTCGGCCTTCTCAGCAAATGACTCCCTAATCTGGTCAATCCTGTCTGAAACACTCCGATTAGACTGATTAAAATCAATCTCGCCAATGGCAGACAGGACGCGACGATCTGCCTCAAGGCCATCTATATTGTCTACTTCATGGTAAAGATCGATCACAGAATCAAAGTCATTTGCACCGCTAGAAATGGAGAATTTCCTTTCTGGGTCGATCCCCAGCTCACGAAGTTTCTGCATTTCAGACTGTGATCGCGTGTCTGAGTCTTTCAGGAGTATCTGATAATCACTCGGCAACTCAACCGCATCAAGCATACGGCCAACTTTTGCCCTGGCATTTTTCTCCGATATGTCTGGGTAGTGAGTGTTAGCAATGAACGCCACTGCTCCACGGTGAGTCTCTACGGAATCTTTGGATTCCGGGAATTCCACCTTAGAATCATGTGCATTATGCATATGTCTGCCTAGCCCCGTAGCTGAATCAAATACATTCCCACACTCTTCACACACATATCCATCTTTTAATTCATCACCTCCGAGAATCTCGTAATGCAGTTTTACGGACGCCATCATCTCCGTCCGAGTGAGGTCTTTTCTCTCCTTATTCTCCTTGAGAGACTTGATGGCAGCTTCAAGATCGGTGGCTTCGAACACCTGGCAAGGGACTGAACTCAGCCCTGCCTCAACAGACGCTTTGAATCTCCTTGAACCAGCGATTATAGAGTAATCCTCATCAATGTCGTCATCGAAAGGAGTCATCTCAACAGGCCGAACCATCAGCGGGTTCATTACACCGTCTTCGCCGACTGACTTGACCAGTTGTTGGTCGCTTTCATCCGATCCCCAGCTCTGTTGGCTTCTCGACTGTGCACTGTCTATGACAAGGTTGTCAATATCGACTTCCTTAATCTCAGTCATCGGTGATTTCTGGAATTATCTCGGTCCATGAAACCTGTTCCAAATTGAACGACACATCCTCGCCACTGCCATTGATCGAGGTCTTTGCGATGAATGCATCGTCGTTCTCTTCGAGCTTTTCGGCGACCTCGCTCACAGCGTCATCACGGCTCTCGTACACTGTCGCACCGCCCGCGATTGTGATGTAGAACTTCCCATCCTCGTCGACTTCAAACTGAGCGTCACTCATCGTTGTCCTCCTGTTCTTCATCGACCATTCCAACGACCTTCATACGATTCTCTTCGCTGACGTCGTAGTGTTTCATCGCGTCAAGATCCTCGGGAAGAACGTTCATTTTCACTGCCTGTGAGACTGGTATCGGTGCATTTGGTCTGATGTCATCTGGTCCGCCCCAGCCCCAGATTTGCCCGTTCGACTGTTCGGCATACTTTGCACGGGTCTCGACAACACTCCGGAGGTTCAGGTTCCGAAAGTTGAACGAGAGATCGGTGAACAGTCCTTTGCCTGCGTTTGCTGATCGAGTCTTTCGTTGCTCGACATCCTCCTCGATCGGGTCGGAGTAGAACGTGAGTTCATACTCGTCAGTTCGAGCTCGAGACGACTCAGTGATCTGCGGGCACACAACGTCGACTTTGAAAGATGAAACGGACATGTCTGGCTTGGCATCCATGCTTGGGTCATCAAGTTTGCTCCGCAGGTTCCGCTTGATGCGGTCGATGTTATCCTGGTTCATCGGATTCTGAACATCGCCATCCGAGTCGGTGATTCTCCGGTAATCGAGAGTGACTTTCTGCTGAGTCGTCGTCTCGCGCGTCAGTCCGTGCGTCCGTATCAATTCGTCTTTGTTCGTTGTGTCGGTGCTAGCAGTCGCGCTGATCTCGATGATGTCCTCCTGAAAGTGCTCGAGGATCTCGATAGCACTGTTCGTGAGAATGCTTGGGATCGGCGTGTAACTACTCGGCTGGGTGTCAGAGTTCTGCTCTGTTTGGCTCATCTGTCTTACACACGGGTGTGAGAGCCCGTAACTATATTTCTAAGCGTGCAGCAAAAAAAGTTCGCCTTATCTGTCTTACACGCAGGTATGAGAGCCCGTAACTACATTTCTAAGCGTACAGCAAAAATTGAGAACGTCGTTAGTGTCCGGAAACGTGGCCGGAATCGGTCGTTACCGCGGCCGGTACTGGGCCAACTGCAGCTGGCCCTTGCATCGCGGGCAGACCGCCGTCCCAGTCGTCTCCGAGCGGGTCTGTGCATAGTCACTGTACCCACCGGACCAATCGCAGTCTCGGCAGGCGAGCGGGTCGTCACTCATGACTGGACGAGACTCACCTCGTGACCGACGCGCACGCGCTCGGCGGCGCCCGGTGCCAGCTCGACGACACAGTCAGCGCGACCCTCAGCGCGACCAGTCCACGCACTCAGTCGCTCCTTCTTAACGACTTGGCCATCACACAGCCAGAGGATGTCGAGATCGAACGGCACAAACAGCATCCCAAAATCGCGGGTGTCGATCTCGTCCCACTCGAAGACCATCGCTTTGTCACCGTCGATCCGGCGGCGAAACATCAGCCCGAGTCCCTGCCGCAGCCACGTCGATGCCAGCTCGAGCTCTGTCGCCAGCGGCTCGGCTTCACCCTCAAGGTCGCGGTGAATCAGATGCCACTCTGATGTCTCAGTCATTCCGATCCCCTCGTGTCAACTGCCAAACCGGACACCTTTTCTGAACTTTTCCGCCTGCGCATGTGTGCACGCGCCCGCGCAGACGCGATGGGTCAAACCGGACTGTCCGGTAAGATAAGTGATATGCGTCAGAGAGACTCTCTCTCGGCTGAAAACGGCGTAGTGTCAACAGCCCAACCAGACAGTTCCAAGAACCATTATAATCTGTGTCTGATACTTCAGTAGTCATTGATGCCACCTCCGCCGTTACCAGTCGCAGTTTCATCTGAATCTGTCTGCTCGAGCAGCTGCTCGCCTCGCTCGGTTAGGGTCTGGTTGAGGTATGCACGCGCCCAGCCGTTCTCGGTAGAGCTTTTTCCGTCTTCGATTCCTTTGTCTTTGAGTTTTCTCGTGAATTTGTGTCGTGTCTCAAGCGGAATGCTCTCTTCCTCGCAGTAGTTGACGTAGGCCTGGTAGGCTCTCTTTTTCGCCACAGCGTCTCCCTCGGCATCTTCGAGGCCAATCTTCTGGAAGCGGGAGATAGAGTTTGCCCATTTCTCCCAGGTGTCCTGGGTCTTACCGGGGATACGGTCGGCGGTAAACTTGCCTTGCTTCAGGAGCCGCTGGAGCCCCTCGATCGCCCAGTTGAGGATGCCGGGATGTTCGTCTTCGAGTTTATTATCGAGCCTCGGGTCCCGCTCGCCTCTCGGGATCGTGGACGGAAAGGCACAGAGGAGAATACGCCTGTAGAAAGCCTCGTCATCGGTTTCGGTATCAGGCAGCTGGTTGGCTGAGAACAGGTGCTTGGCTTTCGGCTCAAACTTGAACGGGTCCTGATACTTTTTCTCGGCTTTCAGTTCATCACCAGCGGCGATCTCTTTGAACTTGCCCGTGTTTTGCATGGTCTGTTTCGGAATGTCGTTTCTGACGTTGGCCATCTTCCCGAACAGTTCGGCCCCTCCGAATCGCTCGTCGGTCATCTCTTGCGGAGTCAGGCCGCTGACGGCACGGTCGCCGAGCATCCCGCGGATAGCGTCCAAAAACGTGGACTTGCCCGAGGCAGTCGGTCCGACCAGGAACAGCGCTTTGTGATACGGGAGTCCCCAGTGGTGCAACACGTAGCCGGCGTACTCCTGCAGTTTCTTCCGATCGGCGCCGGTCTGCACGACCTCTTTCAGAAACGCCCTGAACCGCGGGCAGTCGGCGTCGGGGTCGAACTCGGTGGCGATGTGATTCAGGAACTCATAATCGGCGCTGTGCGGCTTTGTGTGGAGTTCATCACGTTCGACATGGATGACACAGTTTTCAGCACAGAGCTCGTTAGCATCCCCGCCAAACTCCTGTTTAGTAATCATGTTTCGCCCTCGCAACTGCTGCCCGATCTCGTTCTCCTCGTTTTTTCTGTACTGTTCCTCGAGTTTTTCGACGAGCGTCCCTCGCAGACGAACCTCGCCGTCTTCTCGATAGATTCCCAGCTCATCATCGTAGTGGTAGAGCACATCATTCGCGACCAGAGCTCGCCAGTGCTGGTTTTCGTCGAGGAGTTCAGTGGCAGCGTAGCGAGCGGGCAGGCGTTCGTCGGCGCTGCCGGCAGCCGAGTAGGCCTCATAGACCTTCTCCCAGTCGTCCTGTTCGTCTGTGTCTGCGTCTGTCTCTGTCTCGTCGTCGCTGTCGTCAGTGATATCATTGACTTTGTCTCGGACCTCTTCCTCGTTGTCTGCCAGCTGGTCTCGGGCGGCGGCCTGAGCATTCCATCCCGCAGCCTTCGCTCGGTTGACGAGGTGCCCGATCCCGGTGCCACCGCCATCGCCACGGCTGACAACATCGCCACTCAGAGCCATATCTTCAATCAGAGCCTCAGTGTCGCTGTCATACTTTGACGAGCCTCTCGACCACTTGTCCATCAGCCGCGCGGCCGTGCGCTCGGAGAAGTGTGAGCCGAGTGCAAAGCCGATATTGCGCCACTCGCTGTAGCCACAGCCGGCGTCGACATGGTTCAGAGCCTCCTCTGCAACGTCGACAGTGATCCACTCCTCATCGGTCGCTGAGTGGCTTCTGTCGGTGGTGTGCTGTGTCACGTCTGCCTGCTGACCCGCTCGAGGGTCGTCGCCTGTGACGGCCTCGTAC
>AKVG01000034.1_pt1 | contig 21317 bp, 31 predicted proteins | sample 248631 | NCBI WGS metagenome assembly AKVG01 (sample SAMN03295113, study PRJNA81851) | hypersaline lake metagenome | isolation source: aqueous lake water sample, post-0.1 um filtrate containing the viral fraction | place: Australia: Lake Tyrrell in northwestern Victoria
GTAAGTTTTAAAAATATAGTTAAAGAGGTTTTACATCATGGGTATTATAAAGGAGTATGAGAAAGGTGATACCGCCAGGTTTAGAGCGGTTTTTAAAAATACTCAGGGAGATGTTGTTGAACCTGATTATAAAGACGATGACCACATGGTAGATATTGAGATTACAGACCTTTCAGCTGATGAGATAATGGTGTCAACTACAGATATGGATGAAATATCTGACACACAGTTCAGGTATGATTGGCAGACAACTGAAGGAATGACTGAAGGAGAGTATGAAGTAGAGGTTAGAGGTGAGTTCGGCGGTGACACTGCTTTGAACCGTGACCGATTTAAACTTGTCCGTACAACTACTTCACGGTAAATGTTTTAAATGCGGATAATGTCTAAAGTTATATAAGGAGGCAGATGGCTTCGTGTCGAGGCGTACTGTTTCTTTTTAACCCGTGTCGGGTGGAGAATTAATGGTAAGTGCAGCCACGTTGGTTTCGGATACGTTCAGCGAGATGTTTACTGAGCTGAACAATAATGTTACAAGTATTACTAATAGTGGCGGAGACACTATTTCGCTGCGCAGCCAAAACGGTAATTCGTGGACAGGTTCTTACCCTGATACGGAACTTATTACAGACAAAGACGAGTACCCTATAGCGATTTTGAACACCCCTGAATTCAATGAGAGCATCATCGGGTTACGTCTCTCGGATACAACTCTCGAAGTGGACATATCTGTGTACGATACCCGTGCCGAACACCCTCCAAGATTTGTGGAGGCTGCGGTTGACCAGTTACGTAACAATGAAAACATTCAAAATCAAGGACTTCACAGCTTGCAAGTAGTGGATTCAAGTCAAAACGTTTTAACCACTCAGAGAGCGGACTTGGTAATTCATGAGTATACTGCTACTGTTGAAGTAGGATTCGAGTTATGTGTGTGAAATAAAATGGTTAATATAAGTTTTGATGCTGATACAGGGAAAGTTAGAAGAAGTAACGGTACTTTCCTTGAAAACGTTGGTGCTATGGAGGAAAAAGTAGCGGAGCGTTTTGCTGATGACCTTGAAGAAACGGTCAAACAAAGCGTAAGAAACAAGTTTGACAGGTTTAACGGTAAGTTACATGATAACGTAGAAGCTAAGAAGAAAGGAAGTACAGGTGAGGGGACGCGTTACGAATTAACTGCTAATGCTTACAATCAGAACGGTGTTAACTATGCTGCGTGGCATGAATACGCTGAAAAACCGCATTTCGTAACTATAGAAGATAGTAACAGACCTATTGATAGGTGGGCTAGACGCAAAGGTATAAATGCTTACGGTATAACTGTTACACCTATGAACAAGCAGAGAGGAAGCTTTATGGCTCCAGCTGTACGTAAAGCAATTAAAAAAGCACGTAGACGTATGAGAAGCGGTAAAAGCGCGCCAAGTACAGCGCTTCAAGCCGCGTTTAAAGGATGATATTTATGAAAGTTACAAATGTTTCAAACTACGCTAAAGTTGTAGCCGGTGTACGTATTGAGCCGGGAGAAACTTCGCAAGTTGAAATTGAAGAAGATAGACTACAAAGATTTAGAGATGACGGAAAGCTGGAAATTGAAGATGAATCTACATCTTCAGAAAACAAAAAATCTGAGGAAGAAGATGTAAAAGACGGCGACGATGAATCTAAAACCAAGGAAAATAAAAAAGAAGATAAAGGTGATGAATAAAAATGGCATCTCCAGCACTTGAGCAAGGTACAAACCGTGTATTCCACGGAAGAGAAGCTACTGTAAAAATCGGTGACGCAATAACTGTAGATACTACAGACGATTTAGAAACACAGCTTGACAACGGCAGTGCAGTTGATTTTTCAGCGATTTTAACCGAGATTACAATTACCGGTCCAGAAGCATCTGTGGAGGCGCAGAACACTTTAGGCGGGCAGGTAATGAGCGAATCTCCTCACGACCTTGTAGAAATCGAGTTCACAGCTCGTTTCCAGGACTATGAATTAATGCAACAGTTTTACGGCGACACAACAAGTACTTCTGGAAGCTTTACAAGGATTAACGGAGGTACTACAATCGGTGACAGACCAAACAAAGCTATTCTTTTCAAAGTTGAAAAGGACAGCGACCAGATTAATTACTTGATGAACAACGCGGTCTTCCAGCAGATGGGAGAAATAAGTTTGGCTGGTGACGGCGCAGCAGAGATTACAGGTACAGCGGTTTGCAGAGTCAATGACAGATACATAGAGCAAAACTTTTGATTACATAAAAAAACAGCCCTTCTTCAAAAGGAAGGGTTTTTTATACTATGGGAAACAATCAAGACGAGGACACCGGGGAAATTTGGCAGCCTGAAAACCCTACAGATTTCAAGGTTTACGACGTACCTACAGAAATTAAAAATGATTACATAAGCATGGCTAAACTTATGTATGATGATGACGTTTGGAAAGTGATGGCTGAGGCAATGGCTTCACTTAAAGACGACAAGTTTGGGCGTGTAGAAGTACTTGAAAAAAGAATAAGTAATCTTGAAGAGGAAATAGGTGCTTTAAAGGCTTTAATAGGTCAATACAAGGAAGACGGTAATTTGGAAGAAGATGAATTGAAGCCTACTTTAGGCGGGGAAAACTAAAGAATTATATTTGAAGAGGTGTACATAATTTATGACATTAGAAGACAAGTTTGCCGGAATGGCGTTGAATGAACCTATCCAAATCGAAATCGAAGATGAAACACTTAGCCTTGACATGAGAGTTGAAGACATCGTACCTCTTATGTCTATGGGTACGAAACAGGGAGATGTAGGTGAGGAAGATGTAGAAGTACTTACTGACACGTTTAGAACGATTCTTTACAGAAGCTATCTTCCTTACTGGGATGATGTACGTGGACAGGAACCTGACAATTTAAGCGATGCCCGTGAAGAAGAGAATGAAGAGGTAAAAGAGTTTATCAACGGGCTTCTTGTACGGAAGCTTCCTGTGTTGATTAACAAGATTGTCGAAGAACTTGGATGGGCTGAAGAAGGCGCTTCAGGTGTATCTGGCGAGGATTTTCCAGGGAAAAACCTTCAGCAGTAAGAAGGCAGGAAATGCTTCAGTCGGTCGGGCAGCAAGTCCCGTCTGACGATGTTTCAAAAGCAGTTTTCTACCTTGTTAAGGAGGTAGGTTTGTCCCACAACGAAATCTTCGGCGGTACAGAGTACGTCAACTTTGTAGAAGAAGTTGAAAGAAATGGTTTGCTTGGAGATACTTTCGATTACGTTTTCGGTAAACAGAAAAAGGAACGAACGGAGAAAGTTGAGACTAAAGGAATGAGTTTGAAGGCGTTCACTGCTTACCTTGAATTGTTCCAAGAGCATCAAGAGGAGCAGAAAAAGCAGCAGAAAAAAGCTAAGATGCGGCAAAACTTGAAAGGTAATACTTTCACTTAAAAAAGATTTATGGCGTTTGAAGAGAACCTGAATATAAACATTGAGTCGTTTTTCGACAGTGAAGGATTTAAACGGCTTCGGAGACAGTTAAGAAAAGCTGAGGCTGGAATGGATGAGCTTAGAGCTTCTGCTGCCCAAACTCAGGCTCAAATGAATATGGGTTTCAAAGGTTCTCAGCTTGGAGGTGGCGGTGGCCGCGGTGGAAGCATGTTTGGCGGCCAGATTAGAGGTGCTTCATTTACTGAAGACCCAATGGCGGACGTTCGAACAATGAAGACTCCGCAGATAAGGCAGTTTGGCCGTCTTCGTAGAACTCTTTTATCTGTTTCAGGTTCTTCTCGTATGGCTCACAGAGCTATAGGTAGATTGGCTGGTGTAACAACTCTTGCATCACACGGATTTTCAAAGCTTAGAACGCGTGTAGCTGGTGCGACAGCTGCTATAGCTGCACAAATACCTAGTCTACGTAGTTTGCAAATGACATTGCTAGGAGTGCAGTTCCAGCTGCTTTCGCTTGCATTTATTTTCGGTGGTTTAATGGGCAGTGCGTTAGGAGCTGTAGGGGTTTTCAAGATTCTTGGTAATACTTTAAAAATGTTTTTCCTTCCTGCGGCTCTTGATATTTTACCTGTTGCTTTAAGTATTCAGGACGCTCTTTTAGGTGTTGATGAGGAAACACGTCGCATGATTGGACGTATATTCTTTGCTATAGCAACTTTTGCGGCACTTGGTTCTATTCTTGCGTTTGCAACTAACGGTTTCCTTGCTGTTTTAAGCGTTTTCAAACCATTTTTCCTGGTTTTAAAGGCTATTACAGGTCTTGTTGGAAGTGTTGCAGGTGCTTTCGGAGTCGTTATTTCAGCTTTAGCAGGGATTGTGGCAGGTTTTAAAGTTGTAAACGCTATTTTCAAAAAATTCGGTAAAATAGTCGGTTTGATTGTAGGTGTTCTTATTACAATAGGGGCTATTGTAGGAGCTGTTCTTGTAGGTCCTTTTTTAGCAGCGGCAGGTCTTATAGGTGTAGCAATCGGAGCTATTATATCTATACTTTGGAATTTCAGAAGCGCTGTATGGAATATTTTAACGGCTGTAGCCGGTTTCTTCATGGATATATTTAAAGGCATCTATAATTTCCTTGTTGGAAATTCCATAATTCCAGACCTTGTTAATGATATTATATCGTGGTTAATGAAGCTTCCAAAAGCCGCTTTAAACTTTGGAAAACAATTAATCAACGGTTTTGTAAAAGGTATAAAAAGTATGGGCGGCGCGATTTGGAATGCGTTCAAGAAAGTACTTCCTGACTTCGTAGTAGATGCTCTTGAAGGAATAGGGTCTGCCGTCGGTCAAGGGATTGGTGCAGTAGGCAATTTTGCTGGAGGAGCTATAAACGCGGCGCAAAACTTTGCTGGCGGTATTGGAAACGCTGTTGGAGGTTTGTTCGGCGGAGGAAGAGAAAGAGGGGGGCAGACGAACGTTCAAAACAATAATATAAACGCATCAGTAAATATTCAGGATAGTCGTGAAACACCTGAAGAAACAGGACGTAAATTCGGTCAAGCAACGGCTCAAGGATTGAATAATCAAAACAGTAATATTTCAAGCGGGACATAAGATAATATGACTAGTTATGAAGATGGTATACCTGAAAGAGAATTAACTTTGCAGTATAAACCTTTGACAACTACAGGTGAAACAGATGTTGACACACCTAGTGTGGCAGACGGTACAGAAGTAAAGCTTTTTGCGGAAAGCATTAAAGAAGTTTTCCAGAAAGAACCTACGTTCACACCTATACAGAAAGGGCCTAAAAGCCATTATGAAGGCGACAAAACACTTGTTACTGACACAATGAAATCTAAACATAAATGGGAGATTACTGCATGGGTTTACTCTAACGATGGAGGAAAACACAGTTTAGACAGCAGTATCTTGACTAGTAACGGGGAGGAGGCAGATATAACCACTGATAAGATTCAAGCGGATGAATTCGGCAAGTTTATTCCTTTAGGTGACACAGGTATTAAATACGGCAGCGAATCTGTATCTGTTTCCGGGGGTTCAAGTCTTACTCGTGGAACGGATTACGAAATGAATTATAGTCGTGGGGAGATAAAGTTTTTGGATTCAGGTAATATTTCAAGTAGTTCTGAGACCACAAATTTCGGCCCTATAGATTTAGGCACTCAAACCGTTATAAATGACGATTTCGATATAACTTATACTTTTGACGCGTCTGCAAGGAATATTGCTAATTTACTTGTTCGTATGAGCCAGTTAGGTAATCCTTTTGTTATGCGTCTTGACAAATCAGAGTTTACAGCCAGTGATGGAAGCACCGATGCAAGAGATTTCATGGTTATCCCTAAAAAAGTACAGATAAATAATCAGGCAAGTAAACCTGACGAATATAAAATCGAGTTAGAACTACGTAAAGCAACTGTGGAGATATAGATGGCGAAGACTTTCGACGAAATTGTACAAAATTATTCTGACCCTAGTGCGGAGTGGCAGGTCGAAGTAAACGGGACGNCACACGTTACATAAGTCTTTTAGAGTTTGAAAACGAGGTAAATAATCCTTTAAGTTTTTCTGTGGAGATTAACGGTGTTTCAGGTAGGAACACTGATATTGTGCAGGGAAGAGAACTTGTTGTAAAGTTTAAAGGCTTTGTATTGTTTAGAGGGGTGGTTCAACAAGTTGATTCCGGTACAGGACTTGAACATACTTTGAAAGGCGGTGGTTACAGCACTGAGCTTGACGGCGATATAGATAAAAAGTATTCAGGTACGGATGTAAGCAGTGTTGTAGACGATATTGTAGATACTTCCTCAACTGTTACAGGTAAAACGTTTTCTACAAGTTTTAATCTTTCTGGCAGCCCTGTTTCTGTAGGTGATTTCCGTGCTAAAAAGAAGCAGTTAGAAGAAGTGAATCGTTTAATGGGCGAGTACGATATTGAGTGGTATGAAAGTTTTGACGGCAGTGACGAACCTGTTTTCAATGTTACTGACCAAGTATTAAATGATGACGGCGGGAATCCTTTAGATACTATAGTTACTCATGGCTCCGGTCAAAACGCGCAGCGTGTGGACAGGAATACTAACCGTAACCAAGGAGATTTTGACGGTGTAATTGTTAGAGGTTATGGTGATGGCGATGACCAGATAACTGCTAAGTCTGGAAGTACAGGTAAAGACAACCGTGTCTTGATTTACACTGATAAAACTATTTTAAGTCAGGAGCAGGCAGACCAACGTGCTTCAAATCTTGAGGATAATAGAACTGTTTATTGGCGGGAAATCCGTGTTAAACCTTCTACACCTAATCAGTTATACGGTTTAGGTGATTTATTAACTGTTGATGCTGAAGATGCTAAACTTGACGGCGATTACCGTGTTGTAGGTACTTATTACAAAATTGATTTGGTTGAGGAAGAGTTTAAAACTGAGTTGCAATTAAGTAACAAACCTCAAACATTTTTAAGTGAGTACAAGACCCAGAAGGAAACTACGAAAAGCCAGACTGACTACATGCAAGGTTCTCGAAACGTTTGGGGTGAAAAGGAGACAACTAACGCTACGAACCCTGAACCTCTTGTAATGGACTTTTATATCCCTCCAGATGTTAAAGATTCTACAGACAATAACAGGACTAGCGCGATAAAACTTAATTACAGCGCTTCACCTTTCAGACAAAGCACGGGCGGTAATACAGATGTACGTGTTAAAAACACTAATCTTACTACTGCTAACAAAGTTGATTCTACAACTACAGACAGTCAGGACTCGCTTGACAGTGTTAACCGTGTTAACGTTGAGCAAGTATCTCAGACAAGTGTTGGTTCAACGTCGTCTGGAGGAGCATCACAGCAGGAAGCCGCTTCAGGCTCCGCTTCTAACACAAGTGTAGCTGCATATAATTCTACTACTATAGACAGTTATTCTTTTGGTTCGGGTAAGACACAAGGCGCATTTGTATACATAAATTACCAAATACAGCCGACATCATCTAGTAGCGAGGGAGATGTAGCTACTTGGAACGATGAGTGGTACGTAACTGATGGAACAACTGTTTTCCCGGCTGAAACTATAGTTGTGCCTATGAACTCTGTGAACCCAGACAATATTAGTTATGAGACTGTTCACCAGTCTGTAGTAATATTTATACCGGAGGATGTACAGAGCAAGTCTTATGACGTTAACTATATTGCAGGTAGTGAAGATGTTCAATTGACTGTTAACATAGTTTACAACAGTTTAGCTGCTCACAGTCACGACGTTACACCAACCCACGATGAGAACGGAACCTTTTTAAGTTCTCCTGGAAGTGATGGTTCTGTAAATGACACTAGAAGTTTACGGATTAAGGATGTTACAGATAATACTTCAAGCACTGTTGACAATGTTTCAGATAATCAGCAGAGTACAGTTACTTCCGTGTCTGAAGATGTTGTAGCGGGAAGCACAGCTAATAATGTACAGATTTCGATTGATGGGACGGACCGTACAAACGATATTTACAGTTCGACTGATTCAGGTACTAACCAAGATTCACAGTTGGATATTACGGATTACTTTACTGACAGTACCGGGGATGGTAAACCAGATGTTGGTTGGCACAGCGTTAAGATTGTGCCTGACCAGCCAACGTTTTTGAAAAGCAGAGTGTTTATGGACCATAAAAAAGATAATGCTTGAGGTTTAAATATAATTATGTCAAACGACGTTGAATTGAAGAAGGAAGTAGGTTTTACTTTGAAAGAGGTTTACAAAGAAAAAGGCAACATTGTTGTAGAAGTTGAAAGACCTGAACCAGAACTTAGCACTCAGGTTTTCCGTTTTGGCCCTGAAATGGCTGATAATAAGAAGTACGTACAGGATGGCGAGATTAAAGAAGAGCCTAAATGGAAAATAAAGCTTCGAAATGATTTAGCAAAAGATTTGGAACGTGAGGAAGAACTTACTGAAGAATCACTTGATGAACACACAGGTAAATTAGAGGTTTAAATATGTATCACAAACAGTCTTACCCTGAAGAAGAAGTAGATGTAACTGTTTTGCAGCATAGAGAGCAGAAACGTATACATCACTTAACTGCAAGAGTTGAACACGAAGAATATGGAGATATTAAAATAGCTTATGGTTTTCCAAAGGGTCAGGGCTGGCATGAAAAACTTGACGGCACAGAAAAATATCTTTTGAAGTTGAAGGATTTAGCTTTAGATGAAATTACACCTTCAAATCAAGAATTTGAAAAAGAGAAATCTGATATGAAGGATAAACAGTTCAAAAGTAAGACTGTGTAAAAACAGAAACTTTTAAAGATGTTGAAAACAGAGTTCTAAATATGGATGTATCAGACCCTTCTTTAGACAAACCTGAAGAAATCCGCACTTATTTGAAAGAGAATATGGCGGAAGGTTATCTTTCAGAAGATGAAGGTTTAAATATTGATTCTTTTGTCGCTGATTACGCCGAACTTTTAAGTTTAAAACATGAAACTCAAGAAATAATTAGAAAAGTATACGAGGATAAAGTAAGATGACTGAAGTACCTGAAGAAGTTAAGAAAGAACTTCTCGATTACCCCTTCGTCACCGCTGTTGGGTCAGGGTACGGACGGGGTGAGAGGCATGAAAACGACGAAAAAGTCGCAGTAGCCTATGTAAGGCAGAAAAAGCCGGAGTCAGAGCTTGACGAAGAAAGTGTTTTACCTAAAGTGATTGAAGGGTGGAAAACCGATGTTCAAGAGGTTGGAAAGATTGGAATTGAACCGGCCACCCCTGAAAAAGTTCAAGATACAGGTGAAATTGATACTGTTTCTAAACATCGTCCTGCACCTCAAGGAGTTTCAATCGGACACCCTGATATAACGGCAGGAACACCTGGGTTTGTAGCTTGGGAGAAAAAAGAGGAACACGGTGTTGTATATGCTGCGCCTACAGGTGTAACTAATAACCATGTTGCAGCAAATGAAGGTAAGGCAGATATTGGAGACAGTATTTTGCAGCCCGGTTCTTACGACGGCGGCAACAACAGTGACCGTGGACGTATAGGTGAACTTTCAGGGTTTGTAGAACTCGAAGATAATGACAACAAGGTTGATGTTGCATGGTACAGTATTGATGGAAGAGACATGGTAAGTTATATTCCGTCTGTAGGAGTTCCACGTGAAACAGCAGATGTAAGTGAAGATGACCAAGTTAAAAAGTTTGGTAGAACTACAGGTCTTAGAAGAGGAAAGGTTTTGTCTACTGATGCACGTGTAAGAGTTAGTTATGATTCCGGTGTTAAAGAATTTGTTGACCAGATTATAACTGAAAGTATAAGCTCTGGTGGTGACAGTGGTTCTGCTGTTGTAACTGAAAACGGTGAGCTTGTTGGCCTTCTTTTTGCCGGTTCAAGTCAAATTACTGTTGCAAATAAAATACAGAATGTTTTAGATGAAACAGGTCTTTACTTAGAACCTGGAGATGTTTACGATGAATGAAGTAGCTAAAGAAAAAAAAGATAACGCTGATGAAGTTGTAGAAAGTCTTGGCGAATTATTTCTTGATGCAGAAGTCTCTTCACAAGAAATTTCTGGTCAAGGAGGTTCAGTCGGTGTTTCCTTATATGATGAAAACGGTGATGAAAAAAATAATGTTAAATATTTACGTGTCCCAGAGAAAGGTTCTGTAGAGGCATACAAGCTTCCTAACGGTGACTGGGCTGTTACACGTAGAGATAAACTCGACCACAATAAAATGGATAAACTTGGAGGTGAGACATAAAGATGACAAATGAAGTACTTGTCGGTGACAAAGAGCTTGGACGTTATTACAAGGCTGTTGATAAACAGCTTGAAGAAAACGACTCTGTAAAAGTTATGAGCCGTGGACAGGTTAACAACGGAAAAGCTTTGGATGTAGCTGAAATCATTCGACGTGAAGAAGGAGCTGAAGTAGAAAATATTTTTACTGAAACAGCTGAATTTGAGAATGATGACGGTGAAACAGTACGTGTTACCGAGTTAGAAGTAGAAATAGAAAAAACAATTGACGAGGAATAATCCCTCGCCTTTTTTTAACTTTTTTTACTGTGGAGGTCGTCTGACATCCCATACATGTGCGTCGTGCGGCCTGTCTTCTATTTCTGTTGTTCCTTCGTATACAACAGCTACGACTTCTCCTTCTTCTACACTGTCTTCTAACTGGCTGCGTAGGATTGCGTGCGGTGTAAAGCCGTAAGTTATTTCTTCTTCGCTGTTGTCGAACAACGCATTCTCCACTCCTCCGATAGGACGGATACCTGTGAATTCTCCAACCCAGAAATCTCCTTCCTCTACGTCATCCATGTCAATAAATTCTAGGTCGTAGTCGTTGTAATCTGAGCTGTTTGCTTGGTCAACTGAGTCCCAGTTTTCCACATCTTCTGAGCCGTCAAAAAGAACTTCTTCTTCTGTCATTTTTAGTCACCTCCTTTTGTTTTGAAGGTTGGTAGCTGTTCTACAAACCCTATTACAGATTTTGCGTCTTCTTCAACTGTGTCTAAACGGTTACGGGCTTCATCTACTTCTTCTACTACTTCTTCTGCTTCCTGTCTAGCTTGTCGTAAGTAGGATACGAACTCGGCTACTTCCCCGATTGCACCTTCCTTACGAGATTCTAGCTCTTCGACTTTGCCCGGGCTTGAGCTTAGAAATCTCATGTTGTAGTCACCTATAATTATTTTTAGTGTTTAACTTTTATATACCTATTGGAAAATGACGCATCCGGGCAGATTTGCACTGCCGGTTACAGGTTAGAAGCCTGTTGTTTTTCTGTTAAACTACGGATGCAAGTTTTTTCTGTAATACCTTATATTGTTGTACACACACGCAAGGTTTTGGTAACCTTTAAATAGATTGGTGGCGTGTGTTTTAAATATTATCTGTGTTTTTCGTATTGTCTACCTTTATATTGTCTGTGATGGTTGGCGAGTTCTTTGTTTTTATCTGTGAAAGTAATCATTGACGAGGCTTGCAGGATTTGAACCTGCGACACTTCACTTCGAAGGCGAATGCTCTGTCCGAACTGAGCTAAAGCCCCAATTTTTTAATGGAAGCGGGAGGATTTGAACCTTCCGCATAACACCCTCATAAGGAGTGCGCCTTAACCAGACTTGGCTACGCTTCCTTTAACGAATCAATAACTCGTTGACTAAGTGTTTCGCCTATACCGTCAATCATTTGAAGGTCGTTTTTAATTTTTCCTGGTTCACTTCTAATCTCTGAGCCGAAACCGGCTAAACCATCTCTAAAGTAGTATTGTTCCTGCATTTTATCAGCTTTTTCTTTTGAGATTCCTTTTATACAGGTAAGCATTGCAGTTGTTACGTCTTCTGTATCAGCATTTGTAAGTTTAAGTTCTTCTACTGTACGTTCTTCGCCTTCTTCGTGTTTGTTTATTATCTTGTTTATTGCGTAAGCGGTTTGTTTTATGTTGTCTGTCAGTATTATACCTATTCCGTCGTGACTTAGGCTTGCCATTGTACCGACGAAGGCGTTTGGATGGAGGTCGCTGTATTTAAGGTTGTACGGGTTGCCTTCTACTACGACGTAGCCGTGGTCAAAGTCTTCTAAGATGCGAAGTGTTTGCTCTTTGAGGCGCCCATCTACTATTGAACTTGCTAGGTCGCTTGCTTCTTTTCTTTCTATAGCTACGTTTTTGTATATGAAGTCTGCTGTTTTAAGTCCTTCTATCTGTGTTTCGGCGTTTGTGTCTCTGTCTTGGATTGTAAGTTTTACTGTGGTCTGTACTTCTGTGGGTTCGTTGCTGTCGATGTAAAGCGTATCTGTCAGATTATCACGCCTCTATTATAAGGTATGTTGTTATTATAATTGCCATCATTAGCTCTGTTTTAATTAGTAGTGTGAATGAGTCTTCTTCAAATATCATTATGGACGCAACTAGATTTGAACTAGCGGCTTTCCCCTCATCAGGAGGATGCTCTAACCAGGCTGAGCTATGCGTCCATGTAAAAACCGTTATCTCTTTTCTCTTTTTTACCCATCAGTTCTTTTTCCAGTGTTCGTTTTAGTTTCCACCATTTACTGGCTTTCAACATTTTTTCAAGCGAATCTGCCATGTTTTCTATCCCATATTGCTTTTTGTCCGGTGGTTTCTTGGATTAGTTCTATGTATCGTGGTTTGCCGTCTTCAAGTGTTTCCATATGGGTTAGGGCGGATTTGAACCACCGCTCTCATCCATGTCAAGGATGCGTCATAACCGTGCTAGACCACCAACCCTGTATTTTTTGGAGAGGGGTGGACTCGAACCACCGTCCACAGGTTATGCATCCGAAGTAACTCCACTACTCGCACCACCGTGAATGGTTAAATAGTGTAACGGAGTAGTAAGTTACGCCGCTCTACCGAACTGAGCTACTTCTCCATGGGTATGCGAGGATTTGAACCTCGGACTTCCCTGATGTAAGCAGGGTGTTCTGAACCTGGCTGAACTACACACCCGGTTTAAATTATTATTAGTTACCAACTTTTTTAAGTTTAGCGGGACGCATCTAAAGATTTTTTAAGTTTTGATTTCCATTCTTCTCATGTATATTCGTCGTTTTCTAATCCTAATCTGTAAGCCATGTTTTTTATAGCAGATGAAGTTCGTTCTAGTTCTTCTTTTGTTTTTACAGAGTAGTTCTCTCTCAAATAGTCTTTTTCTTCTTCGGTCCAATTACGCATTTATGACGAGACCTGGATTTGAACCAAGGACTTCCCGGATATGAACCGGGTGTTCACTCCTGACTGAACTACCTCGCCGTCCGATAGTATTTAAAACTTACCAAAGTGCTGTGTGTGTATACAACAATATATGCTGCGGACTGGACTCGAACCAGTATAAAACTTCATCTTCAGTGAAGCGGATTCCCATATTATCCTACCGCAGCAAGAGAAGAAAAGGGTGCTTGGTTCAGACCTTGGAAGCCTGAGTTCAGCGTATAGTTGCCACTCGGACAAAAAACTTAGAAATTCTGAATTTAAGCATTGATATGTCCAAGTGGTTCACCTTGTAATTGTTAATTAGTGTTCAAGTTTTATAAATGTTTTACCGCAAGGAGGATTCGAACCTCCGAACTCCGGGTCCAAAGCCCGGTGAGATTGACCACTACTCCACTGCGGTATGTAAACGTGTTCTTTATTTGGTGTCGGATTGTCGAATGGTGAGTGTTGGATTCGAACCAACGACTTCCTACGCCCAAGGTAGGAATCCTTGTCCGCTAGACCAACTCACCTTTTTTTGCTCCCTGTGGGACTCGAACCCACGTCTCCGGCTCGAAAGGCCGAGATGATTGCCGCTACACTAAGGGAGCGTGTTCGGCGGGGAAGGAATTGAACCTTCGTTTCAAGGCGGTATGCCTTGCGTCTTTTACCATTTTTCTCCGTACTATACGGCTGTCTCTGCGTACTTTTATTCTCAGATACTTCACATATATGCTTAATGGTTTTAACAGAGACCGTAACCACACTGTTTTTTGTGTGTATGCAGGGTATAGACGACCCGCCGCTTAAAAAAAGAAACTTGTTAACACATCTTGTGGATGCGTCGTAGAAAAGGTAAAACCTGGAAAGCATTACCTCTCTTACTGTCCAGCATCTTCTGGTTGCTGGGGTTCAAAGGGGTCGGAGTTTTGCTTTCCGTAATACATGTCCCGTAGTTTATTATTATCACTTAACTTTTATAAATGTTGTTGGCAACAGAAGTTTTTATAATTATGTGTTGTAGTATGTTCAAACTGCCACAAAAAACTACAAAAAACTACATGAAGGTATTATAAACGTTTAGTGGACCTCCCCGGATTTGAACCGAGAGTCTGCTCCTTGCAAAGGAGCCGTCTTGCCAGATTCGACCAGAAGCCCATATGTATTATGGTTGGACGGTGTTTTTCGGCTCCGTGTCTCCTGTACCGTGCCTCGGACAGGTTACGTTTCATCGCCTTTCATATAAAACCTCTCTCCTTTGTTTTTACGGTGTGGGGATACACCAAGTAAAGGAGGAGGGTATTGCGTCCTGTGCGATTTGAACGCACGGATTACCCTTGGAAGGGGTACAGGTTGCCTAACTACCTCAAGGACGCGTAACAAGCTGTCATGGAAGGTGGGAGGCTTTTGCATAGCCGAGCTTTTTCCGTTCGCCCGTTTTTTGCCTCCGCACCCACAGCTTGTTTAATCTAATCTAGGTTGGGATTAGCAGAAGGCCGGACTCGAACCGGCAGTCTTTCCCTTACAAGGGGATTGCATTGAGGCCGATTATGCTACTCCTGCTTCCTGTAATTTATTATTGTTACTTAACTTTTATAAATCCTTGTGTTAGTTATTACGCACTAAGGGTTTACAGGGTTCTGTACGAGTCTAACCTGTAAAAGTTCAAGGTTTTCTATCTTCGTCTTCTCTTCCCTCTATTCTCTGATTTGTGTGGTGGATAAGTTCTTCCACTTCTACGTGTTGTATATCCTGTCCTGAGATTTGAACTCAGACTTTCTCACGTACCAAGTGAGTGGTTTACCGTTAACCTAGACAGGAATTTTTTAGAATACGAAGGGGTCTGTTTCTTCGAGTTCAGGTGTTGTAGCGATTACTTCGTAACTTGTTTCCGGTTCTAGGTTGTGGTCTGCCCATGTCTCTGCTTCGCTGCGGTTGTCTGTTTCGGTTGTGTAACGTATTTCGCCGTTTACTGATACAACCCATCTTCGACGTGTGTTTTCCATCATGTATAGTGTTTTTGTTACTTACTTTTAAAAATGTGTTTGAGTAGGAGGCCGGACTTGAACCGGCATCGCCAGCTTTGCAGGCTGGTGCATAAAACCGTTTCTGCCACTCCTACTATAAAATGTTGGGGGGTACTACAGTCACAGTGTTAGGACATCTATTACCGCGTTTCGCCCGTCAGACTGCGTTTCTCGGCGTTGTCTGCCGTTTTTGGTTTGTGAGGCGAAGTAACTGGTTCGCTCACCCTTTTAAATGAGGTTACACCGATTTGCACGGTGACAGGACACGGTTCTGGAGACCGCCGCTCTTCTGGTTAAGCTATAACCCCTTGTATCTGTTTAAAGGTTCGCTTCCGATGACAGTTTGCGCATCTAACCTCGCATTTTTCTATTTCTTCAAGTATGGTTTCTTTGCTGTATGTTCCGTTAACCATCTGTGATATTGTGTGTTCTTTTTCTTGCGGATTTTTGTGGTCGAATACTAAACACCTGAAGTCTTCTTCTTCGCAATCAACACATTTTTCACCTTTTTTGTAGTTTCTGAACCATTTTCTTGTATGTAAACTTTTTTACCTCTAAATCTCTCGGTTTTAGCCCTCTTGTTCTCGCTATAAGTGTTATTCCCTCTGTTGTTCCCACTGCTCTGGAGGAGAAACTATACACTCCTGTAATAATTAGGGTTTAACTTTTTTAAACCTTGTCTTCTTTACCGCATCTTTTACATTTGTAGGTTGATTGGTAGGATTCGCTTTTTTCTAAGTATTTCCAGTTATGGCCTTTGAAAAAGCATTTAATTTTTCTAATTGTCTGCCTTGAAACATATATTATAGCGGCTGTGAGAGCTGAATGTTTTTTTACAAGTATTTTCTTCTCTTTTTCATTTTTCATTCGTCTACACCTTTGACTGTGTGACAGTCTCGGCAACGTGCTTCGTACATTCCGTCACCACCGATTTTTATTATTGGTTCGTCTACGTGTACTGGTTCACCGTCTTCGTTTAGTCTTTGATTCATTGATGCGTCATCTCCGCACCGCTGACAGACCGCCCGGAGCTTGTCTACACGGTTTGCCACCGCCATCAAATCGTTTACAGGGGTGAACGGTGTGCCTCTAAACGTTTGGTCTGTTCCAGAGGCTATTACCCTGTACCCTTGGTAGGCCAAGCTCTGCAAATCTTGTACTAAACGTGCATCGAAGAAGTTGGCTTCGTCAACAACCACCACATCGTCTTCTTCAGATACATGGCTTTTAAGCTGTGTACTGTTTTTAACAAGTAAAGCTTCTACTTCTTCTCCGTCATGACTTCCAATAGTTGAATGGTTGTACCTGTCATCTATTACAGGTTTAAAGGCTTTGACGTTTTCTCCGGCTATTTCTGCTCTTCTAATCCTTCTTATTAGTTCGCTGGTTTTACCTGCGTACATAGGCCCTGTTATTAATTCAAGTTGTCCTTCAGCCATTAGAAAACCACCTCTCCTTCTGCTTTAAGTTCGTCAAGTGTTGACGTAGGGTAAGGCATGTTTTCTTCGTCAATCCTTATAACGTCTTTTTCTTCTAGGTCTGTACCTGTTTTTACAAAGTTTGGGTCGTCTTCACTTTGATGCATTTGATTCATGCTGTTAAGGTCTGCCTCCCATCCGAACTTGTTGAACTGTTTTAAAGCGTAGATTTCATCATCTGTCAGTTCGGGAAGTTCTTTTTCGTCTTCCTCTTCTTGTTGTTCTTGGTTTTTTCTTTGTTCAAGTTTTTCTTCTAGGTAATCTATAACAGATATTTCTTCTTCGAAAATGTTTTCAAGTAGTTCTTCGTCTGTTTCTATACCTGTCTCTTTAACCATTTCCTTGACTGTTTTTTCTTCAAGGTTTAAGATTTCTGGTTCGTTGTCTACAAGTTTTTCCACGTCTCCTCCAGCCCAGTGCTTGTACTTACCGTCTTCGTACTTGGTGTTGATTAGCTGTAGTTCCTCTGTTTCTTCAAGGTTTTCACAGGTTTCCGATACTTTGTTCGTTGAGAACCCGTTTAGACGCAGTCTTAGTTCTTGACGGGAAAGTGCGTCGCTTTCTGATTCAGGTAGTTCTTTCAACAGTTTTATTGATTGTTCGTCTGTCTGTGCAACTGTTGTGTCGATTAGCCTCCCCCAAATAAGTTTGGCTAGTTCGAAGTCTGTTTTTGTGACGAAGATGTAACCGTTTCTTTTAACCCTGTTTTTGTAGTGGATTTTTGCAATCATACCCATCAACGTGTAGAAGAAAGGGTAAAGTCTACGGTTGAATTTTTGTTTCCAGTCAATTTTGAATGGTACTACTGGTTTGTACCCAGGTGTTTCTTCTCTAATGTTTCTAAAGATTCTACGTATTACAGGTACTTCTCTCGGTATAAAGTCTAGGTCTCCTCCGTAGTTTAAAATGTTTTGCTGGTGTTCGTTTACTGTTTGGTCTTGCGCGCTGCTTGCGTCAGGGTTGGTAAGGATAAACCTGTTCTTGAGTTGTTCGTCGTTGATTGTGTCTACCGAGGTGAACCATACTGTTATGTTATCGGCTTCAAGTGTTATTGTTAACAGTTCTTGGTCTTTAACTGTTTCGTGCGTTATTACATCTTGGTCTTGGTCTGTTATAAGCCTCATAAGTTCGATTGCGTTGTCTACGTCGTCTTCTCCTACTTCATCGAAGTAAATCAGTTGGTTGTTTAGTATGTCGCTTCCTTTCTGATTGGCTTTGTATTGAAGTGCTTTAGGTGAGAAGCTTTCTTTTCTTTCATACATTTCAGGCGGTAAAAAGTTTAGAAGCTTACGTTTTAAGTGGCTTTTTCCTTTACCTGAAGGCCCTACAGCCCATGAATGTATTTGCCGGTCTGCACATGTTGCACTGAGAGCTGAGATTAGTTCCCATATTTTAAGTAAGTGGTCTCCTTTGTGTATTTTGTTGAAGCTGTCTAAGTAGTAGCGTAGCGGGTTCCCGTTTTCTAACTGGTTTAATGCTTCTGCTTCTGGGTCGCCGTCGAAACTGTCGAATCCTAAGTATTCTCTTACTGCTTCTTCCCCTTCCTGTGTTACGTCTAGTGTACCGCTGTATATTACTGCGTGTTCATCGAATTTTTCTTGCAGGTCTCGTACTTCAGGGTATTCGTCTTCTAGTTCTTCAAGTCTTATCATTCCTTGTGGTGATGCTACTGTTCTTTGAAGTATTTCCATCCACTTTCTTTTTTCAAGTGTTTCTGAAGTGTTGCTGTCTTCTGTTTCGCTTGTGTTGTCGGTTACTGCGGCTTTATCTCTTATCTCGTTTTTCAACGCCATTATTTCGTTTTTGAGTTCGTCTTTGTCGTCTTGACTTAGTTCAGTGTAAACTCCTACTACGTTGTTGGCGTATTCCGAGGCTGTTCTACCTTTAATCTTGATTTTTTCGTCGTAACCTCTTATGTCTTCGTCTGTCTGAGGTTTGACGTTTATACGGGCTTTTGCGTCGCCGTCTTGTGTTTGTTCAGGGTCTAGGACTTCTATATGGAATTTTTCGGTGTCGTGTTCTATTGCTGCCGTCATTTTTTTATTCTTCCTCTAGTTCTTCAAGTTGTTCTACTGCTTTCTTTGCTTGTTCTTTAGCCCGTTTTATGTCTGACTGTGTAACGTCTTCTAGTTGAAGTCTTTGCTGTGCTTGTCTAAGATAGTCTTCTGCTGTACTTGCTGTGCTTTCTCTCATTTCAGTGTTTCACCTGTAGTTCTACGTTGCTGTTTTCGATGAATTCGTTAAGTGCTTCTTCAAGGGTTAGGTCGTCGTTGAGGTAGCTGTCCATCATTATTGCTGCTCCGTAAATCGCGTCATTTGTGTAATCTACTTTTTCATCTCTCAACATTTTCTGTGCGGATTTAACTAGTTCTTCTTCTGTCATTTCAGTCATTGTTTTTCACCTCCTCTAACTGTCTCCGTGTCTCGGAGAAAACCACGTTCATATCTCTGAACGGTTTTTCTTCAAGTTCGGAGACTATTTTGTTTATAAGGTTTTCGTTTTCTTCGACTATTCGTGAACGTTGCTGGTTCACAACCTCATCTACGAGGTCTTCGGCTTCTTCCTTCGGTGTTTTTCCCATAGTATTATTTAAAGTGTTTTTGTGTTACAGTGTTTTTGCTTATGTATTTCCATATTACTTTGTTGTCCACATGTTCTTGTTTGTGTTTAAATGTTTTAAGTGCTTCGTTCCACATTTTTTTGGTGACCGTCATTTTTTTGACTTTGTTGTCTTCCAGGTCGTGGAACAGCATTTGCTTCGGCAGTTTTTCCGTGTCTAAGTCTTGAAGCCGGTTCATTCTTCTTCGTCTGCTAGTTCGCTTTCGAAGTCTGTATCCCTTATTCCTTCAGGGTATATGTCGAAGTATGTGTCTCCTTCAGGAATATTTGGGCTGTCTATTAGTGCGGCGTTGTAGCCTTTGCTTCCTCTGTCGTCTAGCCGTAGTCGGAAACTGGACCGGTGCTGCATTATTGCACCTCCGTAGGCGTAAACAGGGTCTCCGTATTGTACTCCAGGGTCTTCTCCGGCTTGGTTTGTGTAGAAAACAGCTATTTCATGGTTTGAAGCCATTTTCTGTAGTTCGCTTAGCATGTTGCCTAAACGGTTTGACCTTTCTCCATATTCTGCTCGTCCTTCGAATTCTGCTCTTATATGTCCTACGAAGCTGTCAATTATTATTATAGCTACGTCTTCTAGTGGAAGATTTCTTGTTTCTTCTATTGCTTCTTCTTGGTCTGACAAGTCTTTCGTCCTTGTTACGTGAATGTTTTCAAGTGCTTCGTCTCCGTCCATACCCTGTGCTTCGGCCATGGTTCTTACACGGTCTGTTCTAAATGTTTCTTCTACATCTATAAATACTACTTGGTTTCCGTTGTCTGCACCGCCTTCATCTTCTGATAACTGTGCGTTTACAGATAGTTGGAATGCCAGCTGTGTTTTACCGGAGCTGCTTAGTCCGTATGTTTCTGTAAGGTATTCTACACCTATACCGCCTTTTAAAAGTTTGTCGAATTCGTTTGAACCTGTACTTATTGTTCCCATGTTTTTTTGCTCTTTTTCAACGTCTAAACCGCTTTGAAACCTGTTTCCTCCTCTTAAAGCGTTCCTTGCTTTTTTCACTAAATCTTTTGCTTTTTTTTCTCCTAGACCTGTGTTTTCCGGTAAGTGGTCTGGATTGGCTGTTGCCAGTCTTCTTACTGTTCCTCTACCTATTTTTTCAAGGTCTTTCGCTGTTTTTGCTCCTACTCCTTTAAGTTTTTTTACGTCTTCTTCTGGTTCAGCCATTATTTAAAACACGTCGTTTTCAAGGTCTTCAAGTGTTTCAGGTTTTTGTTGTTTTTCTACTTCACGTATTTCGTCAAGTAGTTCTCTGATTTCAGGATTTGTTTTTTCTATTTCATTCATCTCTGTTATCCTTGCTTCTAGTTCTGCCCCGATGTGTTGACTTATTTCGCTTAAACGTCCTTGGTCTTGCATTTCAGGTATATCTTCAAGAAGTTTTGTTGTGTCAACGAACATTGCAAGTATTTTCTTTATTTTTCCGCGTTCAATCTGTAGTTGGGTGTTGTCGCTCATACCATAATTAAAATTCTTAACTTTTTTATATGTATTGGGAACCGTCATCTTTTTTAATGTAGAAAACAAATTTTTGTTTGTGATGGGACGTAAAAACAAGATTTTGAAGCTTGGATGGCCTGCTGAGTCTATGGTTCACAGTTTGGATAAGCAAGGCAAGTCTCTACGTGAAATTTCGAGAGAGGTTTCTGAAAGCTTCGATGAGGATGTTAGCCATGAATCTGTAAAGAATTATTTGAATAAACACAGCGATGAGAAACTTCAACGTATGACTGAGGAGAACAGAGGTTTCTTGGAACAGGAGAAAGTTGAGAAGATTATAGAAGCTGAGGACAAGCTTGAGAAAATGGATGACATGCTTGAAACTATTATGGATGAAACTCTTGATGAACACAGCAAGCAGGATGTAGGACAGCTTTTACAGGTTTTTAAGGAGATTCGTAACTTGTTGGAGTTCCAGAAAGAGTATTTGGAAGGAGTTACTTCTCCTAACACTGAAATCAATAATTATGAGGTTAACAATACCGCTATCCAGTTATCTGAGAAATTGATGGAGTATGAAAGAGATGG
>AKVG01000017.1_pt1 | contig 17064 bp, 33 predicted proteins | sample 248631 | NCBI WGS metagenome assembly AKVG01 (sample SAMN03295113, study PRJNA81851) | hypersaline lake metagenome | isolation source: aqueous lake water sample, post-0.1 um filtrate containing the viral fraction | place: Australia: Lake Tyrrell in northwestern Victoria
ACATCCACAGACGGCTGACGCCCGCCGTCACTATCAGCAGGGTCTTGAGGCTAGTCCGCCGTTCACGGGACTAGAGCCGAACACGCGGTAGTCTGTCCCCGGAGTATGCGCGCTGTCACTATGGGTGTGCGTGCATAACAACGGGCTGTGCGGCATATCCTATTCTGCTGTATGCTGATCCAACAGTCGGGGTATGCGCGCTAGCACTACGCGGACGCGTGCATATGGGGTGGTCTGAGGACGGGTGTGCGCGAGCCATGCACAGCCGTAGGGTGCATACGCAGGGTATATATAATACACTCGTGCGTGAGTGACCGGACACAATGATCTATCGAGCGCTGCAGCATAGATCCAGGTAGCGGCAAGAGTGACCGGATGCACTTACCGGATAGTATGACCGGCTTTACTTATTTCTTGCTTGTTCCCTTAGATATAAGTAGGGTGTGTCCGTATATGGTCATGTCATGCCAGATGACGGAACCAAGACAGTAAGATACTGTCCAGAGTGCAACAGTACAGCAGACGTGATCGAGAGTGAGGTCATGACCGTGTTCGTACAAGGTCGATCACGGTGTAACATATGCGCGTATGAGTTCGCGTGGTCGGCAGAACTAACAGACGTGATCACTGAGCCTGCAGCTCCAACGGAGGACTAAGCCAGGATGCCACTCCACTTCGATCACATCCCGACACGATGCCAGAAGTGTGACAGTCCACTTTCACACTTTAAGACTGAGGCAGAAGACCGGGAAGTTTGGGGCAAAAGGCTTTGCGAGAGCTGTGACACACTCCACTACTTTCACGGTACTGTAGACTCTGCAGAGGTCAGACTAGATCCATACGAGTAGCAAACACTGACTGTACCCCTGGCTGGTGCATAGATCAGTGTTCGATTCACTGACAGGGGCATCAGACCGAGTAGGCAGGTCTGGACTTGAGACTATGACAGGTCTTAACGCATCGGAACTTGAGAGAGTTCCACCGACTAGGTGTAAAGCATTCGGCAAACACATACAGCCGACAGAGATACCGCAGAAGGTCAATCTCCCGTCTGGGCATACCCTGGAGTGTTGCGGTGACTGTCACATGGCGATCATGAACGGGGATTGGTCAGTGATCCCAGAGGTGAGCCGACTATGACCGCAGACATAGTAGTAGTCGAAGAAGCAGAGTCTAAAGACAAAGTGGAAGCGATGGCTCGCAGACGATACAGTGACTTGCCAGACGTTGTACTCCGCGCTGCGGACTTTGAGGTACGCACAGACGGCGCAGAGTGGTGTAACCATATCGCGCCCATGATACGGTGTCTGGCTGGATACAGGGACAATTCACGCGGCACATGGACACATAACGGTGATATCGCACTCATCGCAGACGGTGACGAGATGGATACACCAGCCGATGCAGTGGTCATGTCCGCAGCAGACTATCACAAGGAGCTGATGGACGTGTTCATGGCTGAAGCATACAGACAGTGGCAGAGACAAAGAAACGACTACCTAGCAGAACACAAGGAGCACACAGACGCATGAGTAACGAACTTAGTGCAGAGTTATCAGACTCGGTAGTACACACTGCTAAGATGCTTGAAGACCGTGATAGTGCGCATGACATTCCGCACTTAGGCATCGATTACACAGTTACCGAGAGTGGTACAGTGACCGAAGTAGAAATGAAGATCAGTGGCCGGATTGGTACTCACTATGTTCAGCTCTTGAGTGGGACCGTGACCGGCTTTAGTCACGGTGAGAGGTATCGGACTCACTTCAACAGTAATGTACTCAAGGAGTACGGCTTACGCAAAGCCCGACGTATGGAGGAGCGCATAGACTCATGACACCAACGATCACACTCCAGACTCAAGAAGACACTATGACCGTGGACTTACCGGACGACTGGGTGAACTACTGGGATGCGAACCCACAGCTACATGGCGGACTGTTTACCCAGTTCGACAGTCGCGGGCTGAGAGCAATCGAAACACGGCCACCGCAGACACTTCCCACGGACATGACCGAACATGAGCACTTAGTCTATGTCCGGTATCTGGACTATGATGATGAGATTGAGATCATAGACGGACACAGCCAAGCAGTGAACATGCTCAAGGATGAACTCGAATCACTGAATAAGACAGATAATCTACTGCAGGCGGCCACTGACGGACAGTTACCGCCTGCCTTAGCCTGGGCATCGACACGGTTTCATGCACGAGAAGATCACTGGATACCAGACGAAAAGTACAGCTCGGTCCTGCATGATCGCTTTGGAGTGGACAAGGCGGTGTTACCTGGCTATGACTGATGCAGATACCTGCTGTGTCTGTGGGACAGCTCTTGACCGTGGGTGTTGGACACTAGCAGAGTATGTCAGTGACCAACCGGGCGGTGCAGTCTGTGACCTTTGCAGTGGTTCAGACTGACGGCATAGACTCGTAACTGATTGCGGTCCTTCTTTTTTTGCTGATAGTGCATGAGCCTGCCGTCAGTGTAATTCTCTGGATGCCGTAGGCTCTCGCATAGACTGCGGACAAAGCCCGCTTACACGAACCATGAACACTGTTGGAGCTGCAGCACTCAATCACTGCCGTCAGTGTTCCAGATCACTGTCTGACTGTCGATGGACTCAACAAAAAACTCAGACTGGTAAGCGGTCAGAGTCCAGCCGTCTACTGTACCTACACAACTAACTCCTCTTATCTGTGCAGATACAGTACATACAGGGACGATCACTGTACTGTCGGGAGTGTCTGTGTATCGTACAGAGAGACCTTGCTAGTACAGTCTAGAGTGTCCCATGCATGACCGAGAGGATCAGCCCGACTGTGTGACAAAGCCCAGTTAAAGATGTACATGGGTGGACATAGCCGTACTCTGGGGTCCGGGAAACAGCGTTTCAGCGACTCTGAAGTTTCTGTTGACAGCATCAACGCGCTGTGCTGTGTAAGAGCTAGACCAATGCCGTCAGACTGTGTCCTGTGCGGACTCTCAGACTCCAGCACTGTAACGACTATGCGGTGCTGTGCGGTGAAGACTGTGTATCCGCAGAGACGGCCATTGTGTCAAAACAAGTTTGCCGATGCATCCACAGACCCAACGAGGTGAGCCTGTCTGTGGTTTGTCGGGACTAGGATCATTGACAGTGCGCCACACACTGCCTCACCTTCAGTGTCTATTCAGAGTCCGTGTTACTTAGGTCTGTCTGCTGCAGTGTCTCGCTGAGTCTGCTTTGTACAGCCCGCATGACTACGTACAAGCCGATGGAAAAAGCCAAGAGGTTTGCCACAACGACTGCACAAAATGCGATGAGTCCGCCGATCAGGACTGCCAGAACCGTAATGATGTCCACCATGCTTACTCTGCCTCCTCCGGTACTTTGACGCTATCGACCTGTGGCCGTCCGTACTTGATCGTGTACGCTGCTCCGCAGTGCAAGCACTCTCTGTCTTCGTATGCACTGTAGGCTGTGGCTTCGACACTGTCACGTTCCGTGTGTGGACTGTCACACTCAGGGCAGTGTGCGGGGATAATCATTGTGTCTCACCGACCACTGTGACATTGTGTACAGTAGGGTTTGCGTAGCCGACAGTGTATTGTGTCGGGCACTTTGTGCTTACTCTCGTTTCCTCTACACAGTCTCTAAGCCACTCTGTATGGACACGTTTGGTGTTTACGCTGGAGCACTCTGGACATTCATTGCTGTCTATCATGGTTCTGGCTCCGCTGGCTCTGTCTCTGGATTGGTCTGGTCTTGTCGTTGCTGCCACCATTCGACCAAGGCTCCGGCGCATGAGGGTCCAAAGTCTAACTGCTGGATACCCAACTTCTGTGCTAACTCTGGGGGGAACTGCACGACTGCTAACGGACCATTCACCATGGACTCACCACAGCCGACGCATGGAGGTCCTTGTGGCTCTTGTCCTGCTGTGTCCGCTGTTGAGTCCTGTGGACTGCCTTCTGTTGCATCAGGACCGCCCTGGGCTGCAGCGACGGCTTTCGGGTCCATGGGGTCGAGACTCTGTATGGCTTGGGCGTTCTTTTTGACTTGTTGCATATTCTCGACCACAGCCTGTGTACCAGCCCCTCTCATAGCGTCCTCATACTCATCAGGTTTTCTGGCGTGTCGGGCTTGGTGGACTACGTCTTTGTCCTTGTAACCCTCTTTCACAGCCGTCTCAGCGATGTTTGTGGCTCTGTCACGGTCGTCTAACTGATTCAACTCATAACAGGCTTGCACTCCTAACTCACCCTGGATAAAGTATTCCTTGATGGAGCTGTGTCCGCTGAGGATTGCGGCATAGCGTGTGACCTGTGACTTATCAAAGCCCACAGCCTCAGCGGCTTCGCTCTGGCTATAGTCTAACACGGACAGCATGTAGTCAAACGTGGACAGCTTCTCTTGCTGACTCAGCTCCAGCCGACTAATGTTACTGATGATCTGTGCCTCGTCATCGTTGACTGAGGCTGTTGTCTCTATCGCGTCTATGTCCTGCCAGCCAGCCCGCTTGGCAGCGAGATAGTCTGGTGATTGCCGTCGAGTATCGGGTATCCCTTGCCGTCTTTGCCACCCAGGAGTATAGGCATGATCTGTCCTTTGTTGTCCAGTGACTTACGGATGTTCTCAATGTCAGCATCCGTTCTATACTCCCGCACGTCAAAGTCTGGCGTGTGTAAGATATCCAAAGGTACTGGGTTGGGGTTCTGCCGTAAGAAGCGATCAGCACTCATACGGCAGAGTGTTGAGACTCAACAGTGTTAGTGGTTTGGCTTACTCTGCGGACACTGACGGGACATAGTCGGGGACAGGCTGATCGCGCTCTACTCTGTCCCAGTCACAGTTGACAGGGTCTATCTCGTCGTGAGTGCACTGATGGTATGCGACCACAGACCACTGACAGTGTTTCACAAGAGCTTCATATGGCTCTCTAAATACTGTGACAGCGGACATACTAAACTCATATGTCAATGATACTCTGTAGTATTCAGCGTCTGTGTCTGTCTGTGTGGACACTGGCGACTCTGGTATGTCATTCACAACTTCGTCTGTTGTGGAGGTTGGCTTGTCTGACTGCCACTGTGTCAGCCACTCATGAAACGTCTTTGCGTTACTTTTACTGTAGTATAGATGGATACGGTGTACAGCCATCAGTATGTCTATACATACCTCTGCTGATTGAACAGACCTTGTTTTTGGGATAGTGATAGAGAGTCATTATACCAACGCACAAATGGCACCTCAGCGTCTATAAACCCGGTTGTTGCCCCGTTATTGTTCTGCGAAAAGTACGTAACGTTCGTATCAAAGTCCCTCACAGATGATGGGACAAAGGCATCTGTACCGACTATCGGAGAGGTGCTTTGTCCATCTATGAACAACTCCATGTCGCTTGCTGTGTTTCCCGTCTTGTTCCAGATAACATGGTGAGGGGTGCCATCAGTGATAGTTGACGGTGAGTCCACATTCATGAAATCACCCGGCGCAGAATCACCCCGGAGAGCAACCGTAAGCTGTCCAGACTGCCCGTTGAATCCGGTGTCTGTGCGGACCTGTATGGCCATTGGCCCGGAGTTGATGACTGTGATGAGTGAGGCATTGTCTGAAGTTTGTAGCACAAACTCGATAGCAAAGTCTGTATCCGCTGTTGAGCCAAAGTCGCCTAACGTCCCTATGAACACACTGTCATCAACGCCATCCGACCGGACTGACGGTTCACCGTTCAGCGTACTCGAGCTAGGTCCGTTTACAGTCCCGTCAGCGAACGTCTGAGAGTCCGGCCACGTAGTCGATGTAAAGTTCTCAGCAAGATGCTCGTGTATAACTGAGTCTGGTAAAATTATCTCTGGGAACAGATAATCAGAGCCAGGCCACGGACCTGCTGTATTACTACGACTACCAGCGTATGTCTGTCCCCACACCATTACTGGTCCTCAACATACTGTCCATGCAGTAAGACAATCACCGCATATCCCTCACTGTCTGGATTATCAAACTTGGCTGTGATCTCGTTGCCAGGGGAGATGGTAGTGTCAGCGCGTAACTCAAATAACTGTCCACCTCCGCCGACACTGCCATTAGCCGGGGCAAGTCTGGCTTGTCCGTTGAGCACAGCCACTGTGACAGACAGCGGTGCTGCCCCTTCGATCAGGATGTCCGCTTGCTCACACTGGAACGCAGAGCCTTCAGGAAGCGTAAAGACAGTCTTCGTACCAGACGTGTTGGCTGGTGCATCAAACGGTAATGCAAACGTCTCACCGCCTCTCATACAGTCTCACCAATAGTCATACGTCACTCTATACCACTGTCAAGACAAAAGGGCTGTCACTCCAAATACGCGGTCAGTGCCTGGCCCATGTCACAGTCTTTGTCTCTCTCGTCTACCAGCACTGTCGTCTGATCGGGCAGTAGTGTGATGAGTCTCCAGCCCTCTCGGTCATGACACACTGCATACTCCCCGACACAGTAGCCCCATGCAAAGTACCGCTGCATGTCCTGTTGGACTGTCCTGATTCCAGTGGCTCTGTTTGACTTCACCTGGACAAAGCGCGGTCGAGACCCTGGCTGCATGGCAAGTAAGTCCCAGTGGTTAAACAAGTCGTTGTCCCCGAACTTACTCCGCTCTGGATGTGCGACCTGATACCCTGCCTGCTCGTATATCTCCTTTGCCTGTCGTTCTCTGCGCTGGCCCTTGGTCATGACTCCTCGCTCTCCAGCAGTCGCTGACACTCCTTACAGAGCCGTGTACAGTCCCACAGTGACTCTGGTTGCCACTCGTTCATTGTCTTTGCATCCTTGTAGTACCGGCAGTCAGTGCGGACATGATACACGTCAGCGTCTGTCTTGTTCTTGCTATGCGATGCTGGCAAGTACACTACGTCAAAGTCAGTCTTCTCGTACTCGGTCATGGATAAAAAAGTGTGTGTGGTCGAGAGTCTACTCGTCTGGTCGGGACTTACTCACACAGTGAATCCTGTGCGGGGGAAAGTAGTGTGTTGCCCCGTCTGTCTTGACCATGCAGTAGCCGTTGTCCTTGAGCACTGCATAGCGCGGATGGAACTTCCGCTTGTCCGACAAGACCACTTCCCAGTCATAGTCTGTCGCCTGTGTCGGTGTGGGTCCGGCCTGTGACATCCTATAGTACCTCTGTGTGATCGTCTGGCACTGGACACTGCGCCACAGTCCAGTTGACATCGTACTTTGCGTTCATGCGCTTTGCGTCAGCGCGTGCCTGTACCGCTGTCAAAAACCGTGGTCCAAAGTGTGAGTCATTCTGCCCGCCGTACTCAGGGCTGTCAATGACCGCTCTGTACCATGTGTGTGCTGTCATATGGCTAAGTGCTCCAAGTAGTCGTCTACATCGTCTGGGTCAAGTGCGTTCTTCATGTGCTTTTCTGGCTTCATGTCGTGTAGGTCATGTGGACTGTCCGCCCACTCTGGACTACCATCATGGACATAGAGACATGGATCAGGGTCAGTGACCGCGTCAAAGGTCGTCTGATACCCTGGATACGGCCACTCCTCTGGCGTGTTGAAGCCCTGCTTGAAGAAGATCATGCCACCTGCCGTCTCTATAACCATGTCATCAACAACGTTATCAAACGCCTCCTGTAACTCCTCAGCCTTTTCCTGTGCGGTCGGTGTGTCCCCAGAGTGCTCGTCCGGTGTATCTACCTCACCGCCATCTTCAACCTCCTCCTTGGCGGCCATGGTCCGACTTGTCTCTATCTCGGTCGTGATATAGTCTGTAGCATCACGTAAATCATGTATCAGTGCGTTAGCACGCCCAACAGACACACTCAGGTCCTGCATAGCCCACTCCTTTGGACTTTTATGCTCTGTGTGGTGGATCAGGGCTTTAGCGATGTGAGCACAGACCTCAGTACCCTCAGTGTTCATCCGCATATCCTTACAGTCACAGGATACCTCGTCTATATCAACTCTGTAGGCGGTCACATCACCGTTACGAGCGGAGAGGACTCTGTACTGTGTCTGGTTGATATGTGCTACGCTGAGGTTCTCAACGCCTTTGCCAGCAGTCTCTAACTCGTCTTCTATCTCAGTCATTACTGTCCTCCGCTGACGGCTGGTGCTGTCTGCGTGTATCCATGATGTACTCCAACCGTGTCAGCAACTCATGTATGTCAGAGTCTGTCGGCTTGCCCTCTGACTTGTACTGCATGACTACCTCATCCTGATCGCGGACACCTGTGCCACGCGTGCTGGTCACTGTCAGCTCAAAGCCGACCTCTGTACGTCGCACCTTCTGTGTTGTGTCAGTGGTATCCTCAGACATTGGTATCTATACTCCCGCTGTAGTGTTTGTCTAAGTACGCGAGACAGTCCGCCTTCAACTCGTCTTTGAGTGCGGCTGTGGTCCTGTCACCGATCACGTTGACGGCTGTGTGTTCAACGTTTGTGCCGTCCTCACAGACGACTGTGACGGTCACAGACATGATCTCCTCGTCTTTGTACATGATCGTGTCCGCGTTGGTTACGACACTGTGCTTACTCATCTTGTATGTCTAAGTATGCCTGCAACGCCTCACGGACGATGTAGGACTTAGATCGGTCACGACGCTCTGCTTCCAACTCGACACTGTCTATATACCGTGGTGGCATTGTGACAGTCATACCTTGCATCTTCATGCACTAGATTACATGACCACACCATACTTAACATTAACGGATGTGGCTAGAGGAGGATGGGTTATGCTGTCAGGGTAATACCTAAGTGCCTAGAGCCTGAGTGGCCTGTAACTAGCACAGTCGGAGCCAGTGTACCGCACAGCAACTCTCGTTAGGAGCCTGTGACTGAGAGAGGAACTGTGGACCGACCTACCCGAGAGCGATGCGGGTTTACACTGTGTGCACAGTCGAGGCACAGTCACTGTGTCCACTAGGTCAGATAGTCAGTGTCGAGTTCTAGATCAGGCGGCTCATATGCCAGCCACTGTGCGGGGACAGTGTGACAACTGGGACAGGCACTCCCATACTCATGCTCTGTCATATCGACCTTGGCGTGACAGTTGCTGCAGTACAGGTGTAGTGGGTCGTCTGACATAGTCTATTCCTCTCTGTTGAGGTAGGCTGGTTCTCTGATGTCGGTCAAGACGATGGTATCCTCTAAATACTCAGCCCGCAACCGCTGTGGCCGAGAGCCGTACACTGCTTTGATTGCACCCCGACTGATGGGGACTCTGGCTTTCTCACGTCCTTGGTAGTACCCAACTTGTACAATGTCCATATGTGTACACGGACACACGCCCGCGTGTTAACGCTGTTGACACGAGCGACCACCGTTGAGGCATGTTGACTGTGTCTACGATTCCAAGGCTATATGACGGACACAGCCCGTACTGTGTCTTACATTATGGCTACTGTAGATGTACCCAACGCTTCAGACGTTGCAGAGCGATGGAATCAAGGCGCGACAGGGGCAGGCGGCAGATTTGTCGAGAATGCAGTGTCCGCGTCTGACAAGTGGCTCAGTAATGCGAGTAGTGACCAAGCCCAAGACAACTTTGAACAGGCAATGTCCGATCCTGATGTCCTCCAGCGACGGCAGGACAATAGCGACTCCACGGCACAGCAGAAGTTTGAGTCGAACCTTCAGGCGTTCGGTCAGCAACGGTTTCAGTCTGGCATTAACAACTCTGGTGACGATTTTCAGTCGGCCATCAGTGAAGTGTTGGGCGCAATAGATGGCTTACAGATACCAGATCGAGGGCGTGCGCTCAGCCAAGCCAATCAGGATAGGAGTCTTCAGGTCCAGCGTGCGCTGAATGAGGCAGGCGGCGGAGTGTAAAGAGGTCTTAGATAGATGGCAGATGCTATCTTAGACTGGAGTACATTCGTTGACGGTGACGCATCGATAGTCACGGGTCCCCAGGAAGCGTACAGGATCAAGGAGATTGGCACTGACAAGACCAGTGCGATCACACCGACGATCAACGGCAACACGCTTGGGGCTATCCGGCAGGAGGTTGCTGCGCTGCAGTATTCTGCCACGACAGAGCATGGACCACTTGAGCTGATGGACTTGTATTATTACATTCCACCAGAGACGGAACTGACGTTGGACGGTGCAAGCGGTGACACTGTCCATCTTGGCGGTGAGGCTATCGATAGTCCGTCTGGCCGGTTTGAGTCCAGTGCTGATGAGACGCGGTTTAACCAGCAGGGCAGTTACCACTATACGTTTGTCCAGGGCAGTGTTGCGGTCAGTGAGCCACTGTCTGACAGACAAGAGGAGGTCCCGCTGTCACTGACACCACAGACTGACGAGCGATTTACCTTTGACCAGTTACACTCAGTCGGTACAAGTTCGTCTGGGAGCACAACGATTGGCTTTGGGGACCTTGCGTTGCTGTTCAACTTTGACGGACAGAGACGCCCATCACAGTTTTCTGATGATGAGATAGTTGGTGTTGATGTAGAGTCACTGCCACAGCCACCGTCTGATTCGACCACACAGAAGGAGTTTGTCTACGGCATGATGGATGATGCTGTGGACCCCTTTACTGTGTCCGGCGATCAGACATATGAAGCTGTCATCCGCAATGTCTCTGGCGGTAGTATTGGTAGCAGTGGCAACACGTTGACACTGGACTATATAGCCGGTGTTGAGTTCCGTGAGGGGGTCTAGTTAGTACATGGCTTTCACACGGCTCTTTACCGTTGAAGCGGCGAGCGTGGCGAATGGCAATGTCAATGAAGTGACTGAGAGCGATAATGACTCCCACATTGTCGAGAAGATTAAGGTAATAGACGAGCAGGGCAATCTGGGTGATGAGACTGACATTACGATACAGATTGCGGGGAACAGTATCACAGATCAGGTTGTCCCGGCCACAGAGTTGACACAGACTCATAGCGACTTGCCTGTGCTGAATGCCTACTGGCCGAGTAACAAGCAACTCCGCTTCAGCTACACAAACGAGTCTGGCAGCAGTATTACACTCAAGTTTGTCGTGTATGTGCGGTCTGGGGAAGATGTCGGCAGTAATGTCCCGGCAGCAGATATACTCTCAACACCGCTAAGTTAGTCCAGACAGAGAGTGTGTATGGGCATTGATGTGCCACCGTTTCGCAGTGGAGTTGATAGACCAGAAGACGCAGCGGCAAAGCGTGGCGCGGTGATTACTCGCGGGGTTAATGACACAGTACAGCCCGGTAACTCAGTGATTAGAGGACTGTTTGTTAACTCAGCGTCTTCCCGTCGGTTCTTGCAGACAGTGAATGTTGCACAACGACCACGTTCATCACAGCCGGTACAGGATGATGTGTTCTTAGAGATATCTGTCGTCAACAGTAACGGGATACAGCAGTTCAGTGTTGTAGGCACTGGGGGGTCACTGTCGAAAGTGCTTCCAGGGTTGCCTGTTCGACCGACCGAGAGTGTTATTTCTGTCGTGGATAATGAGTCATCTTCGACCATAGATTCTACTGCGAGTATCTCATTACGGACTGAGTAGGATGCCTTTGTATTCAGTACAGGTCATTGTCCCGCCACAGACACCCGTGACTGATCGGGTAGTTCAGACAGTTGAGGTAGACGAGCAGGCAGTGACATCTGTTACTGTATTTTTGGACTCTGGGAGTAGTAGTGAGGTTGAGGTAATAGTGACTGACGGGGAGAGTCGGATAGTACCAGCAGCCAACGGCGACCCGATCAGTAAGCCAGGGGAAACGGGACCAGTTGAGTTTAGTCCAGCCCGCCGACTCCCCGGCAAGCCGTCAGATGTCAGTGTGAGAGTGGCTGCGCCAGATGCTGACTTTGAGCATACTGTGATTGTCCAGATTGAGACGACAGAGGTATCAGATGCTGACCCGATACAGCGGCTCATCCAGCGGTTGACACCGACTGATGTATCCGATAGGTTTGAGGACTTAGACACGGTAGAGCCGGACAGTAACTAAGCATGGGACTCACAGAGATCATTGACATTACAGAGACTGTCGTGACGGACAACCAGGGACAACTGCAGGATGCGTTAGAGATACAGTTTCTGACTGAGAACACAAGTGGTCTGAAGACAGTGACACTGTCTGCTGATGACTTTAGCCCGGACAGAGCGCGGGCTGAAGCCAGGGACAAGGCACAGCAACTTGACCAGTTGACGGGTGGCGGGGCATAACTATGGTACTGATTCGACCGCCAGGAGACGGCGGGGATACGCTGCCTGATGATGCACAGTTTTCCCAGAAGTCTGACTTGACAACGGCGTTCACTGCGGCTGGCACTGATGCAGTGACGATGCGTATCACTGGGCTTGACGCCCGCAAAAATGAGAATGTGGAGGTTGATGTACTCATTGAGGAGCGGTTTCGGGCTGACACATACGGCAGGGGGGTTGCGGTGTCGTTGTATGCAGAGCGGCTTGATGGCAGTTTTAGAGAGACTGACTTTTTCTTGGCGTTCGGGGGTCTGTCTACCGAGCGGACTGTGACCTTTTCACAGGGCTTAGACCGCGAGGAGTTCACAGTTGGACTGCGTATATCAGGTGCGTCTGAGGGGCTTCCGAGTCCTGGGGATGACACAGCAAGGGTCACTGTGCCCCGGTCTGGTGTGCCTGGCTTTGACACAATAGATGTGTCACCGACGACAGTGACGGACTTAGAGATTATAGAGCCGACAGGGACCATACGGACACGAACAAGCCAGAGTGTTGTTGTCAATGCGCGCCGAGCGAATGGAGAGATAACGTCCGACTTTCAGGCGGCGCGCATTACAAGCTCTGACACGTCTGTTGCAACTGTGTCTAACAGTGGGTTGCTTGTATTCCGGGGAGATGGAACAACGACGCTGGAGGCGCGGTATGAGGGACAGGCAGGGGAGGTCACTGACACACAGCAGATAACAATTGCCTTACCTGAGCCAGACCCAGACCCAGACCCGGACCCGGACCCAGACCCAGAGCCTGATCCAGAGCCTGATCCGCCGGACCCAGAGACACCAACGGCACAGCCGCCGGACCCGACTGAGGTAATCATTCCGTTTGCGGTGTTCAATGCACTGCCACAGATTACAGGGGCGAATGACATACGGTTTGAGATACCGTCTATTGAGAGTATTACTGACCTGTTTAACGAGCGTGTGCCGACTCTGTCAGAGATTGGTCAGACGGTGGACAATACGATTGACACACTGGGACAGAGTGATGTGCTGAGTCGGATAGACGTTGAGGCTGCAGTTGGTGAGGAGCTAGAGGAGACAGACTTTTTTTCATCGGATGAGATTCAGCGGGCATTGCCACAGCCGTTGGCAGAGATCAGGGGCACACTGGGATTAGATCAACTGTCTGGGTTTCGGACGTTAGGCGAGTTTATTGACGACATTGACGACGGTATCACACGGATATTGGGACAGGGAGAGAGTCTTGTCAGAGACAGTGTTGACGTTGCTGACAACGCCTTTGAGGCAGTCCAGTCTAACATACAGGACAGTATAGACGAGATTGAGACGGTGGCTGACACGGCGATTGAGAGCAGTATAGACACACTACAGACTGGTGTAGACGAGCTACAGACTGAGTTGGACACTGTTGGGACAGCAGTTGATGGACTGACAGACGACTTATTGGGTGATGCTGAGGACATTCCGACTGCCATAGACACTCGGATTACAGCCCTTGAGAAGTCCTTAGGCGTCACTGACGAGGACACAGACAATGGCGAGGGCGAGGACAGTGGTGGACTCATCCCGACTGTGGATGACATTGTGGGGGAGATTGAGTCACAGATCATCCCAGAGGCTGACGGGGTACTGCTGACTGATGATGTGCCACTGTTTTTCTCGATAGCCATAGAGAACTTCTTAGACGAGACACTGTCAGAGGAAACACAGCAGGACTTAGACAACGTCGCTGACAGGGTGAGTTAGTATGTCTGGTAGTGACTCTGACGGCGGCGGTATTATTGATACGCTGTTGTCCGCATTTGGTGGCTTGATTGATACAGTGGTCACTGTCTTTGAGGCGTTTATTGCCACACCACAGGAGATAGTTGACACAGTCACTGACGCTGAGGACATTGGCGGGTTAGTGGGACGGTTGCTAGAGCAGTCACAGCCCGCTGACGAGGCTGCTGAGGCTATCGTTGATGTGGCAGAGGAGTTGGTGTTAACACCACTGTCGGAAACAGGAAAGATTACACCGGGCAATGTGGAGTCTCTGACAGACGATCTTGAGGGCAATGCAGCGGCAGTGCTGTTTGGGTTTATTGCACTGACACTGACCGTTGAGGCATCATCAGGCGGCCAAGTAGACGAGATACCGGCAGAGATATTTGCGGCAGTGTCCGCGATAGGCTTTGAGGATGTGACAGGGCGTGAAATAGATGCACGGCTCCAAGAGGGAGTAGACCCGGCTTTGAAACAGAAGGTCCATGCTGACCACCGTTCCAAGCAGGCAGACTTTCAGGACTTTGTGACGGTGAATCTGCGGACAAAGGGCTTCGAGACAGACATCGAGACACGCAGTGCGGTCCCAGAGGAGCCACTTGGCGGGCTGTTGGAAGATGAGGACATCGGCTGGCTCAATGACCCAGATACCTATGGCGTTGTCTCACAGCAGGACAGTGTGTTTGAGCTTGCGTCCTTGGCTGTCAGTGAGCCAGAGGAGATCATCGAAGAACCGATACAGTACGGTGTGCCGGTTCCTAAGAGCCAAGTCCAACTACTGAACGAGTTACAGGGCTTTCCAGAGGGTGTCAAGTCTGTGTTCCAGCAGGTCATTGAGAGTCCCTGCCACGGTCAGAGACACTGATACAGGACTATGTCAGACTGACTGAGTTTAACTTCAGATTGAGAGAGAAAGTCCAGGCAGGAGTGCTGGACCCAGACCAGGCAGTGTCGATACTCAGACCGGAGTTAGAAGACATCATCAACAGGGGAGAGATTGAGCAGTTTACCAAGGACGACATTGACCGGACAGAGTCTGAGGTCATAGACTTACTGACGGACGAACTACGGCGTAACTTTCAACTCCTACAGTCATTGCCGTCAGACCCGCCGACACAGGGCGATATACAGTCGTTCTACCGCAAGGGTGTGATAACTACCTCACGCTTTGAACAGTTACTGAAGCGGTTTGGACGCGGTAACGGACGGACACAGCAGTACATACTGGAGCAGACAATAGACAAAGGACCAGAGCAGATACGCCGACAGGCAGCACTGGACAGACTTTCGGACAGTGAGGCACTGTCCCAACTGACACGGCTTGGCTTTTCAGAGTCTGAGGCGAACGCCATACTCAACGGCAGTGACCCGTCAGCACTGATTGAGGACCGCATTGCTGACCGTGAGACAGAGAATGCGTTCCCGGTCAGTCTGGCTGTCAATGTTGGCGATGCACGGTCACAGCAACTCCAGATTGCAGGCATTACGTCATTGCAGGACTTGGCGAATGCCACTGGAGAGGAGATACAGACGATCACGGACATGAACTTTGCACAGTCTGAGGAGGCGATAGACTCTGCGGCACTGCTCTTGCGTGAGGCGACTGGACAGTGACAACACTTTTACTGGTGGCACTGTGTACATACGACTGTCCTCATCGAAGGACAATGCGTTACATCCTGTCATAGTTTGAGTTCAGATTCACTCTTGCACTGTGTGCGCTTGGCATACTGCTGCGCTTCGGATTCACTTCGTCTGGCATTGGGGGATTTATACTCCCCACTCCTTTTGTATACACTATGTCAAGCAGAGTCATCACAAGACACAGACGACAAAGAACAACTCTGGCGGTTGTATGCGGACCAGGGACTATTCAGAGACCCGATCACACAGGACGGCTTCTTGAGTATCACAAAGGGGATCACAGAGGTCAAACGAGAATGACTAGCGTAAAGTCCGACGTGCCAGCGTTTGTCTTAGAGGGCGACATAGAGACGTACTTGGAGGTCGCTGACCCGACAGTGCCAGAGCGTATCCGTCTGGTGGAAGCGGACTCAGACGAGCGTGAACGCCTCTTAGCCCGTGCATGGTTTCGGCGGTATCATGGCAGTAGACAGGAGGCAAAGCGACTGTTTGCGTTGTTGATGAACGAGGAGGATATACCGTTTAGTGGTGAGGACATTGCGGCTGTGACCGCAGCCCCACCAGTTGAGACACAGACCTGAGGTGTTGGGATGGGTATGCTCTGGACAGACAACGATTGGAGATGTAGACTACAGCGTATCACATCCAAAGTCTTTGGCAGTCCGATGCTGCCTATCTTAGCCTACGGCAAGGTCTTTGAGAGCCTTGTGACGGGTGGCATGGTGGCTGTGTGGGCACTGACAGCTCTTGGGTCCACAGTCGTCTATGTCGTTGCTGAGGACTTTGTCGAGTACGTCACACGGGAGATGGAGGACATGTATGCCGACGATACCTGACCCACTACTAAGACAGGACTATGCCGGACTCAACAGTGCTGAGAGTGACTTGCTCCGTGGCTACTTACGGGACTTAGAGAGTCCTGTTGACACACTCAAGACACAGCTCAAAGTCGCTCCAGGCGAGTTGCCACCGGAGTCACGACCTGATGCACTGCGCCGACAATGGCGTGAGAGTAGTAAGTTCAAGATAGATGCACTGGTCATGACAGACAGTGAGGTACAGATTATCGAGTTGAAGGACCTTGCACGGACCTCAGCACTGGGACAATTACTCTGTTACAGGTACTGGTATGAACTAGAGCGAGAGCCGTCACAGCCTGTCAGTCTCCACTGTGTGGCTACTGAAGTCAATCCGGGTGCTGTGCAACCATACAGGTTTAACGGGGCTGAGATACATCCACAGACGGCTGACGGACGTAGACATTACCAGCAAGGACTCAACGCTAGTCCGCCGTTCACGGGACTAGAGCCGAACACGCGCTAGTCTGTCCCCGGAGTATGCGCGCTGTCACTATGGGTGTGCGTGCTATGTAAGGGGCTGTGCGGTCAGGGCGATTCGGCTACCGGACGATCCAACAGTCGGGGTATGCGCGCTAGCACTACGCGGACGCGTCCTATAGAATACGTGCGTGCGTGCGGACACAGACATGATACACTGGACAGCTCTAGGTCAGAGATCACAGC